>BNJV01000372.1_pt1 | contig 40183 bp, 46 predicted proteins | sample 8540591 | NCBI WGS metagenome assembly BNJV01 (sample SAMD00202457, study PRJDB9452) | human saliva metagenome | host: Homo sapiens
TAGTCCTTGCCTGCTATATTCAGTAAGGCTGCCTGGCCAAAAATACCCCAGTGTATTTATGAGCATTGACAGGTGCTGTATCCTGCTATAATCTCAATCTTTAGGAGGGATGTAATGATTTCACATGTATATGTTCCGTCATCATTTTTTTCAGCTGGAAATAATCTCCAGAACAAGATTGCAGATTCTCATAATTTTCATCATAGGATGCCCCACAATATAGCACGCCTATCTGATATGGGCGCCATTGTCGTCTGCATTATGTCTAGTTTTTCATACTTATCTTTAAAAGTCGGTGGATTTGCACCACAGTGCCAAAAATCTTCTTTCTTGGATCTCTCTTTCAGATACTTCTGTGGTCCTTTCTCAAGCTTTCTTACTTTTACGGCCTTTATTAATGTTGCAATTTACTATGTGCTTAATTATTATTAAATTCAACTCCAATTTTATTTCATTATATACCCTCGATGTAAAAAACGGTTTTAGTTGTTTCAATTTTAGCCGATTCTCAAATATCTTGCAGCACTTTAGCTGTCCTTGATTTGTCCCCAACATAATACATGTTTGTGCGACTGTTGCTCTTTATTGACTGTACCTATATCATATTTATAAGTTCCTATATGTTTGAAGCTTCATTTTGTAATAAGCCCTTTTAAGAATCCTATGCCTACTGTAATATCGAGTTCACACATATATCGACTCCCTGTATCACCGTTCATTCCCGAGTTTGTGTCTGCACTTACCACACTTGCATTCAGATCATTTATAGCCTTTATAAGAGTATGCCAGTTCCTTTTACATCTCCGCCAAACCTGGCCTTGTATATACAATCAAGAATATAATCCCTTATGAATTGATTTTTCAAGCGAAGCAGCATAATCCATGCTAAAATCAAAAATATTGTACTTTATTCGTTTGTTTTACAGATATTAAATAATACTGTCCGTCTCGAGAACTTGTCCTTTATCAAAAGAATCTCTACATCTATTTCTTCCATTGTTATGGTCTACAACCACACACTTATCCGTCACCTGCATTATTTCCGCTTCAACAACTACCGTACTTTATCACCACCTCTTCCAGTCTCCGACCATAAAATATTGCCTCTCTGCCTATTGCATTAACTTTCCTTACTGTATCTCTACAAATTTGTGGTGTATAGCTGTCAGCATCTCTCATCTCTTTACAGACAACACTTTTTTGCTTTCAAAGAATCAAAATTTTTTATAGAAGTTTTCTGTAATCTCTTTTCCTTTGTTCCATTCTTTAGCCCCATCAGTTTCAAACTCTTGTTCCACAACTCTTGTCAAGTGTTTCAAACCGTTCTTTTTCTATAAAATTCAAGTCTTTTCTTTTTCTCTGTTTAAATTATCAACTTTCTTCTTCGGCCGGTTTTGTGCCAGCGAAACCTCGGATGCATCTTCTTGTACTCACGCAATATTTTGCTTCGTGTCCGCTCTGGCGCTCAATGGATTTTTCTATAGCAAAATAGAAAATATGTAAACTCATCTCCACCAATGTATGCCATAAATCCGAGCCATTGTCATCATCATAGAATTGACACTCTCACACCTCTGTCATTTCCGAGCCAATACCATGATATAGGTATTCTCTCTTCAAAGGGAAGGCATCAAAATAAAGTTGTTTTATTTCTTCCAGATGTATTCTCATCTATTATCTCAAAATCTTTCTCATTATTCTCCTCTCGAAAACATGGCTATTCTCCACCATATTTTTCTTTCTTTATTGCTCCTAGCGACATGTGGATTCGTAAAAAGTTTCATTTAAAATTTTAGCTTCAATCTTTCTAAACTTCTCGTCTTGACACTTGACAAATAAGTCTGTCTTTCGACAGTTTTGAGAAGCTAAATATTGAAATAACACTGTCCGTTCATCTGCCAGCTCGGTACGATGAGATCTGCACCTGCTACGAAAGAAATTCTTCGGAGAAGCGGTTCAGGGCATTAAAGCGTGCTATGCCTTATTTTCCTATAAAATTTTACATTACTGTAAATTACTACCAAATTATTATGAACTCTTTGCTGCATATCTTTTTAAAGGCCCAATCTATAGCATATTCTTGTCAACACAAAAATACTATCGACAATAAAACAATTTCTATCGTATCAATCATTCACTACTTTTCCTAATAATTTTTCCATGCGAACATTTTGAAACTGTTGCAAGCGGTACATAAGCACTGGAATCATTAAAATTCTTATCATTCCCTTATAAATATTTTGAGGATACTCCAGAAATTTCAACGCTGTAAAACAGCCTCATGCATCGCTCAATTTTTATAAAATAATTGATAGCAACTTCCTGGATTCTCCTCTTATTTCACTGCCAAACCCAGCTTATATAACCTGCTGATCGGATACTGGTATCCTTTTCCAAACTTATCTTTGACTTGCCCACCCTGAAGAATATCTCCTCTAAGCTCATGCTTCAAGCCGCAGGTATGTGCAATTTCTCCGTCACATAAAGCTTTCTGGAACATCTCTTGGCAAGGATTTTGCCAAATGATTTCCCTCTCTTGTACTCAGTTAGTAATGTAGTTTACTCTCTGCTGGAGCTATATTGCTCAGATATGGTCTCCATGGTTCCCATATTTTATATACTATCCTTCCGGACTCTTTGGCGTGGAAAGGACACGTTTATGGTGATGGAACTAGTTCTTCTTGTTAATGAACGGACGGGTTATTTACCGTCTTTCAAGAGAGTCTCTAAATAGCATTAATTTGATTATTAGAATAGTATTCAGAATAGCGCTAATATAAGATAGCACCAAAATCTATCGTAAACCCTGAATGAAACATTAGGTTCATTTCATAATTTGCTTACCACAATGATTTGTAGTTCTTTGCTTTTATTTGATATATTTTCGTCAAGATATGTCGGTTAAATGTCGATTGTCTGCTGTTCGATCTAATAAATAGAATACCATAATCAAATGATAAAACCATCTATTGAAATTGATACGTAATTACAAACATGTTTTGCCTTTTCTCTTCCATCTGCGTGAAATCATCTGAAAACATATCATTGCTTTCATAAGCGAGTCAGTTATTCTGTTCTGGAGCAAGATCAATATCACTATCTTATTCACCAATTGAAAAGATAAACCACGTCGCATAACACAAATTGCATCTATAGTTAAAACCATATATCTTGTCCACGTTTAATCTTTCGTAATATGTTCCACTTCTAATCATGGTAATCTCCTATGGTTATTTTTTATAAAGTTCTTGAGATATTTTGTGATTGTAACTGTTTTCATTATAACAAAATCAGGGTGAATTTTTATTTTGATTTTGGGTGTTTTAATATTTAATTTACTTCTACAGTTTTTTTTTAAGCCTGGCCGCAAAGATTATCTATAAGGCGAAAATATCCTCCATATTTTTTTGCATCAAAGCGCTTAAGGTCTTCGATTGTTTCTCCTCTCGCACATACAGAAGTCGAGTTCTGCCTGAGATGAAATGGCCATGCCTCTGTGGGTCCATTTTATTTAAACCACGCGGTGACCTGAGCATTCTTTAAACTGTTTGGCCTCAAAGCTCATCGCATTCTCTTGTTAAAGCCAACAGCATCGAGAACCGCAGTGTCTCTCTACCTGGCCTTCTGCCAAATTCCTATCAATAATACGGTTAATCTTTCCGAAGCTCTTATCAGGTTTTTCTTATTGTGCGGTCTTCCTGCGGTATCAATGATTAAAACATCCGCATTTACTTTACGCCGAGTTGTGAGCATCAAAACCACGGCAGCCAAATTCGGAACCCTCTTTTTGGTGAATACAGTCACCTACACGGAGATTCTACTCTACCAGCTGTTCAATCGCACCGGCGCGGAAGGTATCGGCAGCGGCAAGGATGACTTTTTCCCTTTTTTCTTTAAGTGGTAGGCAGGGCACTACCGATAAGTGGTCTTTCAAAACTCTCCATTTTTTACATAGAAATTACCGAAATGATGCTCTTTCTTTTCAAAATTATATTAATCACCTCGTCTACCGACATGGTATCAAGGTAATCCTTTAAAATCTTCTGGACATCCTTGGTGAATTCACGCCCTAGATCCGCCTCTAACTCACTGCATCAATAATTCACACAACGGACCAAGAAACATCACTTTTGAATCCGCGGCCTCTTCAGCTCTTCAATAAAATTCCTCATCAACAGCCCGATCCGACTGAAAGAGATTATTTAAAATTTTTGAGAAAAAATTATACATAGCTACTCGCCCTTACATAGTTTATATCTAATTACTTGGCCATGAACGCTCTTCCCACTAATCCATTTCAATATAATTATTGCCGATGTTTCTTCCCACCAGGTCTGGAGACTAAAGTGGAAATGCCCTTTTCCTGCATGGTGACGCCAGACGATCTGCACTTTTCCATGGTTCCTCTTCTATGGGTAATCACACGATAAACTGCGTGTTTTCTGGTTAAATGATGCAGGTACTTGCTTCCCATAAGCGTACTACCGCGGTAAGTCATCAGTGCCGCCTCAATCTCGTCAAAAGACGAAGGGGAGGGCTTCAAACTTTGCAAGGAACCCAAAAGAGCAGGGAAATAGCAGTCAGAGCCTTTTCCTCGCCAGGCACCATCATATTCTGCGGCTTCTTTCCGGAGAAGCTCGGCAATAATGGAAATACCACGCTTTCAGCAAATCCTCACTGTCACATCTATTTCGATTTTCGCTTCTCACCTCCAAGGTACACGGAAAACCCTCATTTGTACTCCTATGAATCTTATGGGTGTTTTCGATGATTTCTTTCGCATCCACTTGTCAAGTACATAATAATCTCAAACGATTCTCCAGGCTGATCAGGTCTTCCACCCTGTTTCCGTAAGGAATTCATGGCGTTCTTTTACCTCGGTATGTTAACTCCAATACTATCCCAGGTTAATGGAGCCAGAGTCCTTCATTTCCCTTTTTCTCTTGAATAATAGATGGAAGTGCGGGATTATCGGAAGGAATTTTCATCGAAATACCTCTGCTTTTCCTGTTAATTCATAGTCTTCAAAAACTGTGACGGATTGGGCAGACTGATCTTCCAGTTTTCTCTGATGCTCAGTCAGCTGTTCTTTTCTCAATTTTAGCTCTTCCTGGATACCTTCCTTTTCTTTAGCCAAACTTTTCTTCTTCTGCATTCCGCCCTTCTGTTCTTGCATTGTTGAGCTTTCTTTTCTTTTTCTTCCTTTTAAAGAAGAGCGCGAATCCTTCTCTTCCAAGCATGAATCTGATTTTGGTCCTTCTCTCGAGCCGGCAGTATTTTATTTTCCTCTTCCAAATCCATCTGGTCGTGAGTTCTTTTCGGCCTTTCTTAATGATCATGAAGCTGCTCAGTTCAGAAGTCAACTCTAGTAGAGTCCTGCCTCTCTGCATTGACTTATTACTGTAGGTGAGGAGTTTTCCCGATATAGCCTCCAGATTCAGTTTCTTCCTCTTTCCATGTGGTGGAAATCTCTTGCAGATGCCTCACCCTCTTCTTTGCGAAATGAAGCTCCTCATCTCCCAACTATTTCCTTTCCATGCCATGTAGCTTCTCCTGACTCGACCAGTTTCCCTCTTTCTACAATAAGAGATGCGAAATTTCGGTAAGCTCACTTGGAAAAGAACACCACTCCGGCCTGGAGAGTTCTCCGTCAAGGGTGACCAATACGAAGACCATGTTTATATTTTCGGGCAATGGATGAGGCATTACATCGGGTGTCCACCAAAAGAACCTTGGATAAGATAATTTTTAATACAGGACTTCGGTACTTCAACAAAATCAGCCGATACTCCGATTAGCCTTTTCTCCTCGAACGCTGTCATAACGTCCGTCTCGCCTTTCGAATCCAGACTAAGAGAATAAAAGGTTGCCCGGCCAGGCTTCTCTCTTTTCAGCTTCTCCAAGAGACTTTGCCCGTCCTTCCTCTTCCGTAACAAGGTTTTTGCAGACTGCCGGAAAGGTGGTTTCAATTTTGAAAGCTCGTACTCGGGCTTGGTTTTTTAAAACATCGGCCACTACGCAGTTAGCCCTTTTTCCACTCTTTCTCCTGCATACACTTCCGAACAGCCTGTCCGAAGCCTTCATAGCGCTCGGCAAGATTCTGAGTTCTCAGCTGAATTCTGCATCTTTCTTTTGGTGCAGAAATCCTGCAGGCTTGCTCTCTTATCCGTAACCGTCTTTTCCGCGTCACCCTTTTCCTTTGTAAGCGAGAAAAACTTCCCTGCTTTTTCTCTCCCTCTTTTTTAAGGCTGAATTTCCGTTCGATTGCATGGAATTTTTCAGTGCCTCAGACGAAACTCCGCATCTTCCCTTCTCCTGTATCCCTCGTAAAGTCAAAGTCGGAATAAAATTACTTCGGATGATTTGCTTGGCTTCGAAATGAGTGGTCAATCAGCTGAATATCAAGCTTCACCTTATCTTCTTCCGTGTTAAAGGAAGGTTCAAAACTTCTTCTTCATAGAAAGGAGTGCGAAGCAAATCCTCATTTTCCCAATGGAAGACGACGCCTCTTGCCGACACCCAACTCTTTCTAATGCCTCGACGAACTTTCTTTTCCGGGAGATGGATTCCTTTAAACGGACAATCTCTTCCCTCAGTGTTTTTTTTCCTGCTCTCCCGTCCTCCTCATTTTCACAGCTGATTTCCTGCTCCTTTTTCATCCCAGTAGGAGGAGCTCTTCCTCTAAACCATTAAGGACTCGGAAGCGCATTTTGCTTTGGCTTCTTCTTCCATCAGGCCTTCAGGTTTTTTCCGCCTCTTCCAGTTCTGCAGCAAGCTTTCCGTATCCTGAAGCTTTGTAAAATGCGTGACTCGGTACCACAAGCTCCATCACGGAAGCTCAGATATTTTCTGGCCTTTTCGGATTGTTTTGGAGGAGGCCTACCTGCTTTTCCGAGCTCGGAGACAATGTCCTGAATTCGTTCCAGATTCGCCTACATTTCTTCTTCCAGCTATCTTTTCGGCGATGTCGCTTCCTTCTTTTCGGCAAACGACAATCGACCGCTTACTCATCCAAAGGGCTCTTCTCTTCACGCTACTTACCGGAGAATTTTATCAATTTGTCCCTGTCCGATTAAGGAATAGCCCTCTTTTACGATTCCGGTATCATTAGCTCATGAATGTCCTTTAAAGCGACGTTCTGAACGTTAAAGCAGTATTCGACTCCCCGGAACGAGTGGAGCCTTCTACTGACGTGATTTTCCTCATAGGAAGCGATAGTGCATGATCACTGTTATCAAAATGCTCACGGAGGCGTAGTTTTGCGGTCTTCTTGTTGCGGTTCCGGCATCACATCTTGCATGGGCACCACGAAGCGCAATGTTTTACCTTTTGCTCACAAAACCCAACGCACAGCATCCGGAGATATTCGATTTTCACTGAACCGTTTCAGGCTACAGTTCCCGTAGTGCCGGGGAAAAATCCGGTACGGTTTATTCGCAGAGTTGAGCCCTAGCACCTCAGTGGAGTTTTAAATACCAGCTGTTTCGCCTTTATTCTTTCTAAAAGCCAAAGTATGCTGCATTTCTGCTCTGCCTTTTCTTGGGCTTCCTTCTCCCGCCTGCATGCTCCGTGTCTCCCAGATTACACACCATTGCGCGATAAAAGCGGTCATGCGATGGCCGGATTCCTCCAAAAGACTGTAATGAAGGAAGGTGCTTTGCCGTAGAATATTCACGCAGCATGGTTTTGGCATCAGCTTTGCAGTTGCTTCTTCTCGATAACTCGTTTAATAGATTTTCTTTATAAAACGAGGCTGCACTCAATGCCGCTATCGGAGTAGCTGGCACCGATGCTGGCTCAGTGTATCGGAAGCACGGAATCCCTGTATTGGATTCCTTCTCTTCCCTCATAACTCAGCACAGTAGTGCTCCGAGCGAAGCGAGGCCTTGGCGGCGGCGGCAAGCGCGCGGGTTCTGCAAACCAGTGCGGCACGGAGCCTCGTCATAAGCGCTTCCCTGCGCGGCGGGCTCTGTGGTAAAGCACGGTACTGAAACAGCTCCGGCATCCCAGAAACTCCAAACGCTGGTTGGAGGCTGTAGCGCTTCCCATTTCATTGGAGTAAGGATGAATTAAGGCGTGCTGCAGATTCTCTCTGTTTTGAAAATGATATTCAAACGCTCTTCCAAAGGCAGGAAAGCGCCTGCTAGCCTCCGTAAATTTTACTGTCCTAATGCCTTTAAAAATAGCCTTGTAAACGCACTCTCCGACAGTCTTAATCAGTAGCTTGCCTCTTCCGAATTTCAATCCCGAACTCGTCCTCAATTCCACAACTTGATCTGTACCACATCTAAGGAATCGGCATTCAGTCTTCCTAAAACGGGTGTCTTCCGTGATATCCTCTTCATAATATTCGTTAATTCTCTACCAAATAATCTTCTTTCGCCTCTAATTCCATGTATTCCTCTACTTCATAAAATCGATAGCCTCGCTATTTTCTTTGTCAGCTTCTTTTCCACCAAATTCCTTTGCTTGATATGGGTGGCAGCTTCCTTACCGTCCGGCCAATACAAACACCCTTGATTTTACCAGTCCCTTAAGTCCCAAAATAGGTGCTCCGCCACGTACTGCTTTGCATCAAATTTTTTTGAGTCTCTTTATTTTACGGGGCTTCTTTAAAAGAAAGAAGAGCCGCAAAGTGCCAAAGGACCGCTGTGTTTTCGGCAATTGACCCGTAATTTCCGAAAAGACATCTTTCCAACACCTCGGCCATTTCAGAACAACATTTCCTACAAAGGTAGCCCTGAGCAACAACAGAACAGTTTCCTTCCACTATATCTCTGGCTTCACGAGACGATGAAGTTATAGTCCAATGTCCTCGCTTTAAAATCTGCGCAGCAGCTTTCACAAAGGCCTGTTTCCACTTTTCTTCTTCTGCACCGATGACAGCTAAACCGATACTCACAGTTTTAATGCTGCAACATTTCCTCCATATAAATTGCGCCCATCTCTTGTGGCTTAGTTGTAGCCATTCAAGTTTAACATCCCACATTTGCCCTGTTAATCCATGAAAAGCAAACTCCGTTCTTAGTCGGAATAGGCGCGCTACCGAGGGCGGACTCTGTGAACACGCACCTTCCCACCTTTGCCTCAGCAAAACCACCGCACCGACGGAGCCGGCGGAGATGAGGCATCGGCCTCTCCATTTTCTAGCCAGCGTTCGCGAACAAGGCTCGAATCCTTTTTTCTTCAGATGGCAATAACCGGTGATTCATGAATGCGTCTTGTGCTGCTGCGGGGAACAATCTCGATCCTCTCCGGATCCATAGCTGTAGGAAGACAATTCCTGCTTTAGGACCTTCCCTCTCCCAAAGAGGGCTTCATTCCTTCTTCTTTAAGACTTTTCCACTGCGCCCTTTATGGCTTTTGCGCCTAATCGCCACCCTTAGCATCTATGTGTGTTGAACCATATTTACCTTTTTTGCGCTTTATAAAACGGATGCTAAGGAACAAACCCAACATAATGTTAAAACGGATACCGTGCGCTTAGCCCGGCAATCTCGTTACTCTGTAAAAGTTCCTTTTCCTACTCTCTTATGCAACAAAATATGATAAATTATTCGCCCTAAACTGTCAACACCAAGGCGGTACACCGAAAAGAGCAGAAGGGACTAAAAACTAGGGTTGGGGTTTTCCAGCAGGTAGCAGCCAGGAAAAGAAGCTGTCCTGACTAGCCAAACGGGTATCTATAAGCCCAGCCCCTTTCGTTATGCCATTCGTTAAGACCCGATAGTAAAATTTTTTCTTATCTTCTATCAGGAAGAGAATAATGTTATACCGTAAACATTCTTTTTAAGATAATGAGTCTCCCCCCACCCTCCATTTCCGTCTTGAAAAGGATGGATATATTCAAATTCAACATGAAAGCTAATAATATCTCAACACTTACTTCTTATTGCGTTGTGGTTCTTCAATAGCTTTTTTATCTGCCGGCGACCACTCAGGCTTCGCTGTTTTCTTTTCCCCTACCATATTGGCACAACTTTTTGTAATCTCCACCGAAAGCCGGCTCAGGTAGAATCCACTTTTGTATCATGCTTTAATGTATAAGTGAATATGTATGATTTTCTTCGGAAAGCAGATCTTCAACATGCTCAATATATAGTCAATAGCACAGAGTGATGGAAAGCGTTTCCAAATATCGTCCACCAGAACTGCCATTCTGTGTCATCAGTACTTACATCTCAAAAATCAGGCGCGTTTTGCTCTTCAGATAACGGCTCCCCCTCGGTGCTGGTTAGATTATGGAGTCATTCTAATCTGAGTTCATGATACAGACCTTTCGAGCCTCGATTCCTTTTCCTCACAGAAGCTGTAAAATGGGATTTTCCGCTAGCTTCCCTCATCAGGCTTTTCAGGTCGAGTTTTTTAAATGATCCGCAATCTTTTGCATACTTTTGCGCTTGAGACGAGTTTTCTCCTTGAAATCTTTGCAATAGTTCTTGTCAATTCGAGTTTCAGAGCTCAGTTTGCGCGGCCTTTCGCTAAATCCGTTCCGAACTGTACGAAATCTTAGTTTTCCTCCATTATCTTTACTTATTTTACTAATTTTTGATAAAAGTAAAGATAACAAGAATTGAGCCTAAAAGTAAGAAATTAACGGCATGCCCAATTTTTTCAAGGCGGCCTGAATTTTGTTCACCGATGCGCTAACGGCGCACATTTTCCTAACTGATTAAAGTCCCAGATCCGCCCGGTAGTGGAGGATGTATAGCCGAAAACGAGGTGTCGAGGTGACCTCCAGATCTGAAGGCTACAGATGTGAGGAAGATACTATTGCCTCATGGGCAAATCTCCAGTCTGACGAACAGAAATCTCATATGAGGGTTATGCATGAGGATAGGGCTTTACAAGACAAGCCAAAGTCCAATAATACACGGAATCATGCATGATAGATGAGGCAGATATATGGAGGAAGAAACGTGGTGCTAGGGAGGTCTATGTGTCCTCGAAAGTGGCTCATTGCAAAACAATGCTGAACACACAAGTAAGCAGAGAGGTCCTTAGTGGTCGAGACAAGGACCGAATCAGTAGGAGTCTAAGTATGACTGAGAAAGCGAAACTGAAGAACTTTCTTCCCGTAAGCTCTGTCAGTCAATCAAGCCGGTATGGAAAAGTCAAAAATTATACGCAAGAGGATAAAGCAACTACTATGGAATAACAAGTATAAAAACAACATAAGATGAAATGTCAACGGATAGCTCTATCACAGAATACGTATGTGTATATGGAAACAATGGAAACGTGTGCGAACCAGGTACGAACCTGATGAGCATGGGAGTTCCAAAGACCTGGCATGGAAAGCGGCAAACAGACGAGGCTGTTGGTTTAACACATACGATTGTCATTAACATAGCAATGACAAAAGAAAGACTGATAAACAGTGGCCTTTACGATTTGTACATGCAGTCTGTGCACATCAACTATTGAAAGCGCTGTATGTGAGAACCGTGCGTACAGTGCTGGCTGAGAGGACAACGGTTGAGTCGCCGCCTCCTACTCGATTGGTTTTATTCTTTCTGCAGCTATCCATTAATACCTCTCCGACCAAGGCATCCAATTTTTCAGTTCTTCCTCAGGAACATTTCTCTTGGATATTTGAGAACTCCCTTTAGTAAATTATATAAAGTATTCAATAGGGCTTTAGTTGGTTTGCCTTTGCACTTTCCGCAATACTGTATAGAAGGGCACTGTGAGGCTCTCCTCTCACAGATTGATGATACCAAGAATGCTTTTCCAACGCAGGCTTCTGATACTTCTTTCTGTGTCATTATTATCCAGAGGATTCAAAGCATCGTAAATACACTCGGAGATACACATGAATTTGCAAAATTTTTATTTCTTTTGACATTCTTTCTTGCAAAAACCTGAAAAACCAGTGCGTACAGGAGAGCTTTTGTACGATCACCGATGCGACCACAAACAAAAGATGGAGCCTGATTCCCTGGAATCAAGTTTAAAACCGGCAACGCACTACTGCAGATTGAGCCATCAATACCTCTTCTAAGGTCTTATCGGTAAAGAGGTAAATGTGTTTGAATCTGGGCATTGTTAGCATTTTCAAGATTATAACATTTGTCAGTAATCCATCGGCGTGTTTTCCATGATCCCTGAGACTATTTCGTTTTACGGACGCGTGTTAACTTTGAGATGGATAGCAGGAGGAAACCTACTTGTTGTAATACTTCTAAATCCACTCTGCGTAAGGGCTGGCTTCACTTTACCTTTTTTGGAAATATAGCCGGTGAAGTAGGCATTTCTGGAGAGACCATGCTGTGCACAATAGTCATCTGCTTTGACCGCTCTCCTTAATCTTCAATAATGTCAGCCCATTGTCCTGTTCTGCATCTTGTTGTAGGTTTTGTGTTCATCTAGTTCCTCCCTGAGATAGTTGTGCAAAGTGGAAGAGTTTGTAAAGTGTAAAAATTACGTTCAACTTTTCACGCGCCTACGTTATCTCAATTTTATGGAGAGAAAAAGATGACGGGTTGTTACCGTTTACCGGTCTGTTGGTGTATCAGGTGGCGATTGCAAATAAGTTAACCTCCGCAACAGTGAGGACCGGCGCATGCCTAAGAATAAACTGCTTACTTGAGTGGCAGCCACTTTCACTGTCTTTTACCCTTATATATCAATACTCTTCACAAGCTTTTATGCATTAAGCAAGTCATGGCTCTTCATTTTTCTATAACATTTAAAATATTTTATATCTCTGGCTGTAATGTTCTTGTTCACCAAGAACTTCCATAGCTAGGGTTGTATTGTATCTTTCCACACTTGTACCTAATGGCTGTAACTCTCCTGGGGTTTTAAGCCGAAATATGCACGTCCATCCCAAATAAAATAAGTATGGTAAACTCATAAATAACCTTATTAATCCCCGTCCTACATTTTGGGTTAAGATTCCGAAAATGGGCTACAGTACCACCTCTTATCCATAAGACTTGTTACCAAATATAAACTGACAAACAGGCGTGACTGCTGTCGGGTGGATAGCAATTCCATAAACCGCCATGCAGAGCCAGCAGAGCCTGAATGGGCGTCAGATAGCGAAACAATACTACGCCGCTCCTGCCCACACCCATACATTTGCCAGATTCTCAATTGGAAGAATCTGATAGAACATATGCTCTCTTTATTTACCAGTCGGTTATTATCCACGCTAGATGGCTGCGGAAGTAAGCCCTGTAAAATAAAGCCGACCAGCCCCATCTTCTTCTCTGAGATTTTCTACTAAAACCTGCGTGCTTTTTACACCTGTCTAACTGTAGAACAAATTTATTATAGGCGATAAGCGTACATTTGTGAAAGCTGTGGATGGGCTTAGCTTCCATATCCCTGTTTCTTGACACCTATTATCCTTTAAAGCTTCATAAAGGCATTTTCCTGCTCATCATTTGAAGGCTTTTACATAAGATTTGAAAATGTAAGTACTATTTTCCTTGGCTGTTTCCGTAAAACATCAAGTTCTCCTTGAAACTCCAGCATGTGCTTTTCTATATTACTTCAAAACAAAGATGACAGCAGGCACTGCCAGTTCCTGCCAGTACTGTATATATACCATACTCCACCCGCACCGATAAACTCTTCCAGTATAGCTGAGAACCAAGAAACTGATAGCAGGAAAAATAAATGGCAATGTAAGTTCCCCTTTGAAGCCCTGCTATGCTTGACTCTTGGCACAATCTGTTTAAGTATTATCGCTATTATCATAAATATCTGAAAACCACTTAATATGTCCGCGGCTAGCTTCTCTCGAAGAAAATACACCTTGAGGAAGGAGGTAGTAAATAACTGCAAGGTGGAGCTAGGCAACAACAATCACAATCTGTTCACAGAGTGAACGCAAAGCCGTATAGGATTTACATGAAATAAACCAAAACAACTATAGATGGCAGCATCGCAACAATACTATAGTTACCTATAATGAAACTATATCTTGTATGTTTTATGATGCTGTCATTTTTCCAATCAGCGTGGGTGCTCCGTAAAATGACTTTTCACTGTGGTGTCTAAAGTACAGTGAATATTCACGATATAGACGGAAAATAACATGAATAAAAGCAAAGCCTGATTGTATTAAGCTCAAAACATATTTGGCATCACCATAGAAGCGATAAAAATTCCTAACCCCACTTATAAACCAGGCGGGTTAAAATCATAGATCTTTTCGACAACTATGCTAGCTTACATTGTTTGCAGAGCAGAGCCCTGCTTTAGCATCCATAGTAAGCTTTAGCCTAAGCATCTCCCCCTAATCCCCAGCCATAGTTTAAGTCTTTACTTAAAATGGCTTTACATTGCAATCAACTACCTTAAACACAAAGGGTTCGCTTCTTTTCATCTTCAATAGTCTCACCTCGGTCAGTGCAATCTACAAACTTAGCTAAGGTCAGGCATCACGCTTTGTAAAACCTGTAGATCATTGAAAATCTCCTCCATACTACACACTGCTGAGCATTTTTCAGCTCTTCAACCACAGAATCTCTTTCAAACGCCACGTCCTTAAGGATAACCCTACTGCTCATCTGTTCACCAGCACCCATAATAACAGGAGGAATAGAAATGTGGTCTTCCCTGTTTTGTTAAGTGTCTTAACACCTCATAGCTTAGCCACGCTATTGATATCCATACCGTTAAGCGGTTCATCAAGAAGAGAATGTCAGGGTTGTATAAGGCTTTACTACTGATGGCCTTTTTGCTTCTGCCTTTGAATAACCAGAGATACAGTGGTGAGCGCATCATTGTCTGAAACCTCTCCATAGCTCCTCCATCCTACCTCCGGTTGTGGTTCCATAGACAGGGATGAGGGGCCTATATTCTTCCTAAGGCTCATAGAGGATAGAGTCTGGACATAACCTATCTTTCATAACTTACCAGATCTTCTTCTATATTCTTACCAGACCTCAATTGTGCCGCAATAATACGAGTTTAAGCATCAGCTTGGTTGTGGACTTGCCACTTCCGTTTGGCCTATGCTGGCCCGGTAAGCTCTCCCCTGCCTGCCTTAAAGCTCACATCGCCAGAGGTACAGTGCTCTCTAAAGCTTACATTACATTAGTCAGTCTAAAAGTACCGTATCCATACAATTCCTCACTCTGATTATAATAAATAATAACCTTTAAATAATGATCTCAAACCATTACATTCTACTCCTGTTTTCTCTTGACATGTATATTACCTGTCTTTTTAGGTTGAGGGTAAAAATAATTCTTGTAAACCAAAGGAATTAAGAACCCTATGAAAGCTTAGCATTTTGTTGCCATCTTCATTATTGAAAATACAATGTCAATGGAGTGTTTGTATTTATAGCTAGTTTCTTTATAAAGTCTGAACGCTACATGTAGGTTTATGTATTTATAATCTGAGATCTTTTGTTACCTTAAAACTCTTTATAAAGTTAACATACTATTTCTGAACTCCATGTTATCTTCTATGATGTAAATTTGCAGCATTCGGGAAAGAAAAGAACAGCACAGGTAACATATCAGGAAATGACCGATAATTGAGTCTCTTGTTTTGGGAGGTATACAGGGTCTGAGGTGTCAAGCTGTGATTTCATTGCCCTGAATGACTCCTCGTTCTGCCAGAGATTATGGTATGTATCATATATTTCTTTTGAAGTCATTGACAGCTCCTGACGTTGCAATTAGATTATATCCTGCTGAGATGCTTTTTCTATCGCTCTTCATTTATTTTTAACTTTAATTTTCGTCTTTAACTTTGTTTCCTTTTTATCTGTAGGTATAAAAGTTACATACTTTGAACAGTCACCAAACTCAGGCCTTTTAGCCTGTGAGGTAAGATTAATGCGGCTTTTTCAACCCAGCTTCATGTCACTTGCATATGTGTTTTCTGCAAGCTTAGTATTAAAGTAAATGGTAAATAATAATCTGTCTGCTACATAAAAATCTGGCCAGCTCTCAGGCTGGCAGGTCGTGAGTAGTCGCCTAGCAGCGCACGTTTCTAACGGGTTAAAGTCCCGGAATCCGCCCGGTAGTGGGTGGGAAAGGGAACAGAAGTGGCATATGTGCTCCGAGTTCATGCACAAAAGTCTTGGGAAGTTTAAGTCGAAACTGAGAGCACTCCTTTCTTCCCGCAAGCTCTGGTCAGTCAATCAAGTCGAGGCCTAGAAAGAATCAAGGTATACGCAGAGGTGAAACCGCTATGTAGAATAGCAAGTATGAAGAGCAACATGAATGAGGTCAACGGATATATCACAGAAGTACATATGTGTATATGGAAACAATGGAAATGTGTACCGAACCAGATGCACAAACCTGAGGTCACCAAGTTCCCAAAACCTAGCATGGAAAGGCAAACAGCAGACAGACTGTGGTTTACAACACATACAGTGTCATTAACATAGCGTGACAAGAGAAAGACTAATAAACAGTGGCCTTTACGGTTAGCCACAGCCTTATCAGTCTGTGCACATCAACCAATTAAGCGCTGTATACGGAGCCATTACAGTGCTGTGAGAGGACAACGGTTAGTCGCCTTTCTACTCGATTCTCATTTCTTGTCTTCTTATTTACTCTTCTACCGCAGCTCTTCCTTCGCTTCAATTCCTCGATGTTTTTGGACCTCATTGAGCGCCTGCTCACTGCGGTCACGATTCAAGGGAGAAGGATCCGGAACCGCCAGTCATGGAGCGAGATCCGTGTTATAGGGTAGATTGCTCGTAGGGCTCCGCTTTAATGAGCTGTTTCCGCCGTGTACAGCGTTCATACCAAATTCTTCCTCTTCTCTTTTTGTTAAGTCGCCCATGATGTCGGTGTGGCTGTGGGCACATTTGCAGTGAGGCGGGCAGTGGCTCAAGAGAACAGGATTTGCCTGCATAAAACCGTCTTATAAAAGGCCATGGAAGCCTGCAGTGCTTGAAGGCCTGCTCGGAGGGAGTCTACCGGTGCCAGGCGAGGATCGATCTAAAGAAAGGACACCGCCTGTGTACACCAACAACCGGGTAACCGGCTAGAGAGCCCTTCTTGCAAGATTCCTGGATTCCCTTTTCTACTACGCCCGCGGAGTTCTTCTGGAGACTGCTCCACCGAAAACTCTGCTCTTCAAAGGTGTGACCACTGGTCGCCGGTCGGAAGCTCAGAAGAAATTCCATCACGCACCATCACCGTACTGGCGTGTCCGCCGGACTGCTTCTTATACTTACCCTGTTTTCTTGGCGGTCTTCTTAATCGTCTCTCTGTATAAAGCAAACTTCCCGAGCTTGGTCAAAGATAAGAGAGAAACATTGCAGCGGTCCTTTTAAAGCGACGCTGCCAGTACCTCAAGCTGCTGCTCTCCGATACCGTACGATGAGCTCTGTCTGTTTTCCGGATCCGCCTTTACGTGAGGGTGCACGATCCTCCTCCATCATTCTCTGAAGCGCTGTGGAGAGCTTATCATCCACCTGCCATTCTCCGCGGTACCAAGCCGCTATATGCAGTGTGGTACGGAAGCTTCGGTGCGCGATCACAAATAATCGGCGCATTTCGAACCGCAATACTGTCTCCAGTCTCTGTAATACTCGGTTTTGCATCGGCACCCAAGTCCTCGCACTCAGTTCCATTCGGAACTTCAATCAGGGTGTTTCCTCTCTTAAGATATCGCCGAGCTTACCGGTCTGTGGCCTCTTCCATGACATTGTGGCAAACCTCGGGTTGCCTACTAAACTTACAGTGCACCGTCTTAGATAAGATATTTCCCGAGAAGGGATCTGCAAATGGTCTTCCATACTACTGCCATGCTGATGGTTTGCCTGCGTCATTATGGTGCGCTGTAAAGTGCTCAGCCGGTCAGAAGCGTCCACTCCGACCAGCCTCCAGCTCGCTTCAGGGACAGGAAAGTACTTTATCGATAACACCGCGAAAAGGACATTTGAGCCCTGCACATGGATACCGGAACCCTGTCAGAATCAGGGCAATGTTGCACTGCTTTACATTTTCCCGTAAAGCGCTCTGAGTTCTTCCGTGGTCAAATTCTTCTCCCGCATAAATACTTTCTCCGCCAGCTCTTCAGAGCTTTCCGCACTGCTTCCAGCAAAGAACAGAACGGGCATATTCAAATGCTTCTCCACGTGAGTCAGGAATCGGACAAGCCTCCTTAGGCTCATTAAAATTGCAAAACGACGCTGCCATCTGCTGACGACACAGCCAAAGCCGACAAATTTCTCATTTTCACGAATCGGTACGCTGGAAAGGGCCACGGTCTTTACCAAGCGCTGCTCCAGATCCAAAAACGAGCTGGCCGGAAAGAAGCCTCATCGTCATCGCATACGCGTGGTCACGAAGAAAAGTCTTCAGAAGATGATTCTCCTCATAAAGCTCCCATGCCTTTACGGTGCTGGGCTCAAACAGCCGGCTTTGTCGTTTTACACACGATAATGGCGGCATCGTGCACGCATGACTGCCTCTTCAACCTCTCCCTACGAAATCAGTAACCCGGGGTATCCGGTATATTGATCTTTAAATGCTCAAACTGTCTTCTCCCTTATGTCTCTATCGGAGGTAAAGCTTGTGAAATGGAAACTCTCTCTTCTGTTCCTTATCAAAGTCGGAAACTGTATTGCGCTAGTCTATCGCTGCCCAGTCTGTTTGTCACCTTGGTCACAGCATGAACACTCTGCTACAGTCGTTTTTCCGGCACTGCCGTGCCTAAAAGCTCAACATTACGAATACCGGTATCGCACCCTTCATGAGACCTTTCCTCCAATCTTAGCTTCTTGTACTATTCTATTCAGCCCTCTTTTTGCAACGAGAGTCTGAGAGCGTTCACAGAAAACTCGTTGATAACAAAATGGATAGTCATATTGTATCGAAAAGGGACAAAATTTCAATCTTCTTAGTCAAAAGAGATTTGATTGGAGAGAGAATTTCTCCAAGTAGGCCTAATTCATGGAGATTTATCGGCAAATACCTTCGAGACAATGTGATGTCTTTGCACAAAATCATCCTTGAAAGAGTAGGGACCATGTTTTCGCCCCCTCCTCGAGACCAAGGGCCACCGCCTCTCAGTCGACTAACCAGCAGCTGAAGGAAGGCACGTTTCTCACTACTTCCGTATCGAAAATCCTTGGCCTTCGCCTTATAGATATCGAGCTTTGCTAAACGAATGCCTCTGCTCCATACATTTCCTCCACAGATTCGCATATCACCGAACAATTTTCTGTCGCGGAAAAGTTTCATCCCTTATCAGATACTCCTGCATGTAAAGCAGACTTTTCCACCCCAAGCACATTTTATCAAAATCAAAGCCGTCCGCACGGAATAATATGCCGTGTAATACTTCTCGCGGATAGAAAACTCACAGTAAGCTACGGTAAGCCATCATAACGCAAGCTGCGGCAGCGGGCCTTCAAGACATGTACTTGATTTTCTTACGAGCATCGATATACCACTCCAGGTACACCGTGGTCGCGCATGTCCTGGCACCTCCTCTTTTAAGGCTTATGCTTTCTGGTGGCCTCCATGATGGTAAAGCTTTCGGGAGGATCCAGTCCCATATACATAGATAGACCATGATATCGTCTCGACAGCAGATGGCATCACGAAGAGTCGTGATCCGTTTAAAATCAAATCCTGCGCGTTGTTCAGATACACATCAGTACCGTAGGAAAGTCCGGAAAATACGAATCAGGTCGGAAAGATACTGCGGTTTTGTCATCCTACCATTTGCATCGCAAAGCCAGTTCGAACTCCGGTATTCGAGACAACAGAGTTTTACTCGTGAATGTCCTCAGCTTAATCCCGAAATTTCCGTAGAGTGGAACAAGGACCTGACTTCTTTAGAATCCAAGGGATATCTTTTACGGATCCAGCCCCGTTAAGTCCTGCAGCTTTTCTTATCATGGTCGGATCATCATGCCGAATATCAGAGCTTTAAGGTTATAGTCAATCTTATGATAGTCAAAGTGCGTGGTAATAATCAGAGCTTTCCACATCATTTGCGGGGTGCTGTACCGGGGTAAAAGGTATTGATGTCCTCTCATGAGGAAACACCACAATGCCTCACGGGATGCTGCCTGTGGTTCTTCAGTTCCAGTCAGGCCCTGCACAAGGCGATCAATCTCGCATTTCCTTCTGCTCTCCTCTTTCTTCGTAGTAATTCTTAATATGCCGTAGGCGGTCTTTTCGGCAGGCGTACCGATGGTCCCGGCCGTCAAAAGGATTTTCCTCGCCGAAAATCGTTTGCGTTATGAGCATGTGCCTTTCGCCTGATACTCTCCGGAAGTTTAAGTCGATATCAGCTCCTTATCTCCGTCAAAACCGAGGAAGGTTTCAAAGGAATGTCGAGAGCCTAAGCGGTCCAGTTCCGCACCGCAGTGCGGACATTTTTCGACGGCATATCGTAACCTGCCATACCCGAATAAGACTTTACCTCTTCGAGTCAAAGTCCGTGTAATAACATTTAGGGCAGATGTGGTGCGGAAAGGGATTTTACCTCGGTAATGCAGGACATAGTCGCCGCAAGGAGATCCTACCGAGCACGACCTGGATAGCCGTCCGCATTGGACTGATCCACGAGCTTCTGTGCGATGATATACATTACAGGTACCCGTTGGAAATAATGGGTACAGTTCTTTTCTCCAAGCGATTTGCCACGATTTCCGAAGCGAGGGACCGTAGATTTTATGCGCTGTTTCATAGCAGATTTCCCGCGTGTTTCATCGGGTTCGGGATCACAGGCGGACACTTGTCCGGACACCGCTAATCCCTTTTCGCATTGTTTTAATAATAGCTAGAGGTTATCAATCACAACTTTTTCTTGGTATTTTTCATCAGAGATAGGAAAACTCCGAGAACATTTTCCTCCGTACTTCTGAAATAAATAGGGAAGGTATCCCCCTCTTCTTCGGTCATTCCCTTCGTGGCGAGATGATTTTTCGGGAAAATGTCTTTCCTCTTATCCATATAATGGGCATCGAAGTTGCGCAAACCGGCTTTCCGAGCTGTTCTCGAGGGAAATAATCTTCTTGGTAGTACTCAGATCGATCCTCTTCCGTCTCTGCGCTGTACTTATCGGAGAAAGCATATGGCCAGTTTATTTCCCAGAGGCTGGACCTCCAAGATAGTCATAGAAGGGACGCAATCTCGAGAGCTGCTGATCGATCCATACCGAGAATCAGGCTTGAGAAAAGCTCTCCGTTTGAGCATGGCGGAGCCGATAATCAGTCCTTCTCTGTATTTTTCAGGAAGAGACTTCGGAATACGGGGTGCTTTGCTAAAGTATTTTAAATGGACTCGGAAATCAATCGATGAGAGATTGATTCGCCCAAGGTCATTTTGGCAAGCAAAATAATATGATAGGTGAGCTTTTCTGACCTTTTCCCACGGTGTCCATATCGAGGCTGTCTATTTGCCCTAGGACTGCCCCTCTCAAGCATTTCCAATTCTTTCAGGTAAATACGTGCGGTTGCCTCCGCATCGTCTACCGCCCTGTGGTGATGTAAGGTTCAATCTTCAATTCCTTCGCCACGGTATCCAATTTAAAACGATGGAGCCTCGGAAGAGGAGTCTTGACAAAGCCCTAACCGTATCGAGTACAGGTCGTTTTAAAAAGGAATGCCGAGTGCCGCGCGCTTGTTACCACGAAGTTGGTCAGTCAATTCGCATTGTGTGCGACCAGAATACTGTCTCCGACAAACTCCAGAAAACTGGAGCACTACTTCAATGCCGTCTGCATCCTTAACCATAGAGTCGTCGATCGAAGTAAGCTGGGTAATGCGATGGGAATCGGAACACGAGGTTCACAAAGAGATCATGCAGGTCACGATTTTCCCTTCTTCAGCTTCTCTGCGATTTCGATGATATGGTTTTTCTTCGGATCAAAAGCCTGTCGTCTCTGGGTCAAAACCACGGTACTGCAGGATAAAGGAAGGTCCTCGGAAGATTTTTATCACCTGGCTATCGGGTGAGATGCGGGCACCCTTCCATGCCGTAGATGATCTGCAGCTCGTCTTCCTTTCCGAGCTTTTAAGTGTGCCATGGCATCGGGAAGGACTGTACATCGCCATGGTCAGTATGTGGCAAGAGCCGGCATACCGAATTCAGGCTCTGTTAATATACTCTTCTATCAGAGCCCCGTCCATATCGGACATTTTGGTATGCAGATGCGAGCTCCACGCTTTTCTTTCGCGCTGATCCACACGCTTCGCCCGAACAAAATCGGACTTTTTAATGCCGAATACACGGAAAGCTCGAGTTCCTTGTCGTACTGGTCGTATTCGATATTCCCTTTTACGGCTATAGTCTTTCCGACCTGTAAAAGCTCTGGCATCAGTCCGATTTTCTTCTTCCACGAAGATTTTAGAGGCGATGAGGTCGGTATCGTCCGTAAAGGAAAAGGTGAAAGATGACCATACCGGATTTTTCTGGTCGGGCGTTCATCCACATGAAGAATAATCCCCTGCAATGCGACGGTTCCGGAGAATTCTCCAACGGAAGAAATCCGGTACAATTTCGTCCTGAAAGTCTCTTCGTAATAAACCTCTTCTTTGTCGCTTCTCTTAAAAGGACCTCGGCTTCGAAGCTTCGTTTTCAAAGGAAGAATCCTCTATTTTCTCTTTGAAATCTCTTTATATTCTTTTTGATCTTTTATCTCTTGCTTTCCGTCTTTCGCTTTTTGCACTCTCTCTTACTCTCTTCTTTATTTCCTTCCTCTTTTAGTCTTTCCAGGCTTTTTCCAGTCTTTCCTTGTTTTGCACGTGTCTTCTGCCGGCTTCACTGCTATCATTACTATGCCGGTCGGCGTTTTCACTTGCTTTTCTCCCCGATTGACTCAAACTTTTCCTTTTTCTTCCCTATATTACGTCTCTCATCCTCTTCAAACTCTTTTTCTTCCGCCTTTATTCAGCTCAGGACTATAGCCAATGGAAAATGCAGGATAATCCCACAACACTCATGCACTATTTTCTCAATGACTCGGATACATTCTTCCTCTTCTTTTTGAAAAAGGGCAATTTCCAGTAGCAAAGAGCTAGAGTGGATTCATCTTTCCCACTCTAGCTTTCCTCTAAACATTTGATGGAGCACAATGTTTTTCTTTTCCAACTCATCCAAAGGAGTCTTCATGCAACGCTCAAAAAGAATCTTCGCGTGTACTGGGAGAGAAAGATGAAAACTTTCGTAATTTCTATCTGAATCTTTTTCCTAAAAAACCTGCTTTTGAATGAGCTCTTCCATGGCATGGAGTTCATAAGCAAATGGTCGCTATGCAGGTAGATTTTCATCTTCGCGCGATCCTGCTTAACGTATGCGACTGACTTCCGTCGTCATGAAGAGTGTTTCTAAGTCTTTGTTTCCTTTGGTTCTTGAAATACTTGAAAAAGGTTTTTCATGAATACTTTTCAATTTCCTCTCGTAGTGCGCTTAGTAAGTCTTCTTCCTTAACCTTTCGGATGAGTTTCTCCCTTTTTGAAAGAGCATGCCGACACCCTTTTCCTCCGGCAATGCCGAGGTCCGCCTCTCTGCCTCTCGGGGCCGTTTACCACGCAGCCCATTACGGCAATCTTTAAGGACTTATCGGGATAGGAAAAGGCAATCTTCTCCACTTCTTTTTGCAAGGAAATAAGGTCAATATCCGTTCTTCCGCAGGTGGGACAGGATACCACGAAACAGCTTTTTACACCGTCCGAGCGTCTCCAAAATAAGCTGTCCGCTTCCGGATTTCTTCTACGGGATCCGCGGAAGAGAGGGCTAGGCCCGAACGAGTATCTCCGATTCCCTCATTTTAAGATGAGGCCAGACCCATGGCGGACTTGATATTTGCCGGACAGACGGTGCCCGCCTCAGTAATCCCGATATGCAAAGAGCTCACATTTCTCCGCTACAATCTTATGCGCATGATGCGCCATTAAAACATCGGAGGACTTGATGGAAAGAACAAGATTATGATAGCCCATATTTTCCTGAGTCGACATTCTTAAGAGCGGACTCGGCAAGTCCTTCCGCTGTAAGACTCTTCCATTATGCTTCTCTAAAGATATCCTTTTCCAAGAACCGAATTCACCCGATTCGAATGAGAATATTTTTTTCCTTTGCGCAGTCTACAGCCGCCTTTACCTTATCGGAGGAACCGATGTTCCCGGGATTAATACTGGATTTTGTCGGCACCATTTTTCCACGCAAGTATGGCTAAACGATAATCAAAATGAATATCGCAACCATAGGAAGGAGTTCTTCTCGAATCTTCCCAAAGCCAGTGCCGCATCCTTTGTAGGAACCGTTAAACGCACAGATCCGCACCCGCAATTTTAGAGCGCGAATCTGGGGAAAGACTCCCCTCTATATCTTCTGTCTTGGTGTGCACATCGTCTGCAATGCACGGGATTCCCTCCTCCGATTTTCAGGAAGGGAGGATAAATTCCATTGCTTTTTTCCGGTTCCTACTCTGGTTTCCGTTCGTTTTATCATTGTTTTTCCCCTTTTTGCCGGATTATTTTAAAATCCCAAGAAATCATGCATATTAGTTTAACAACTTGGAATACACTCCCGTAAACAAGTTGAATACATCGTTAAAGACGATTTGCTACCATGAAGCAGTAAAAATAGCCATTCCTACAGTGTTGATTCTCTCCTCCACTTCGGAGTTTAAGCGTTTACTCGAAGCATTTCGAGAAAGAATAAAGTAGTAGTCTTCCGCCGTCGAGCGCCGGAATCGGCAGTAAATTCATAATCCCGAGGTTTACACTAAGCATAAGAGAAAGGTTCATTAAAACCAATATCGTTAGGCGAAGACCTCCGGAGCTGGACTGCTGTACCGCACCGCTAATCACGGCCACGGTTCCTGGCCCCATCACATCCTGTCTGGAAACGCTTTCCTCTTAGAATCATCATGAGGCTGTCCAAAGACAATTCGCGCATTAAAGCTGGAATTCGTAGTAGCTGTATTCTAAAACTTGAAATAGATTTTTGCACTTACTCTTCCGTTCTTTCTAATTGTACGCCGAGACGATATCTTTCACTCTCGGATCACGATAAGGGCTAAAGGTAAGCTCTCTTTCTTTCCGTCTCGAAGCACGGTGAGTTTGATATCCCCTTTCTGAAAGTCCTCTATGGTGAAGCTCAAGAAAAATCGACAGCTCCTGCAAGGTAGCGAGGAGCGTTTACTTCCGTCAGCAAAGGCAATAGCTACAATTCTATCTCCATCTTGTAAACCGCTGCATAGCCGGCGTCTCTACAGTAGAGGAGGCTCCGATAATCGGAAATTCCGTACCGATATTTACCGTAAGAATAATGGCAAAGAGAAAGGCCAAAAGAAAGTTATGCCATACACCGCCAAAGCAGATAATAAATCCTTTGCCAGGCGGAGCTTTCTTCTCACGAAAACTGTATTTTTCCAAGTCTTCCTTGGAAAAGACTACGCCGTCAAAGATCAGGACATCTTCCTCTTCTTCCCCTTTTCGCTGTCGAAAAATCACCCGCTTCCGGCGGCATCCTCTCGAGCATCTTGCAGCTTCCGCCTAAGGAGAAGTTTCAAACTGTATCTTGTGTTATGGAAGACGCCGGAAAGAATCCGAGGACCCATCCCGATAGAAAACTCCAAAACACCAACTAAAAATTTCGCCGCCAAAAAGTGGCCTAATTCATGACCAAAAACGATAAGGCAAGTAACGCCAAAACAATACTCAAAAATTACTCCTTTACTTGTTTAAATAATTAATCTCTATACTATCTTGTATTAAAATCTAAAAATCCAGTTTCAATATAAGCCTTCATTGGCTTTCTCCCTAAGATCTATACTTCTACCTGATTTGCATTTTTCTTCTACGCAGTTTCTCGCCCATCGTTCAATAGAAAGTATCTCATCCACGGAAGGGTAAGCCTTCCAGTCCTTCTCATGCAGCTGCATCGCCTTTTTCGATCAAAGCCGGAATGGAAAGGAAGGATATTTTATCCTGAAGGAAGAGGGCAACCGCTTCTTCATTGCCGCATTAAAAACGGTCGTCATGGATCCGCCCTTTAGTCCTGCAGAGCGCCCTAAAGCTAAAGCAGGAAAATCATCATAAGAAGGGGGATAAAAATGTAGAGATATCGCCTTTGTAAAATCCAGCTTCTCTCCCTTGAAATCTTCTCTCTCTTCTTCAAAAACGGCATAAGCTATGGGAACACGCATAGTAGGGACTCCCAGTTCCCGCCTTGATTGCACCGTCTCGAAATTAGTACCAGCAGAATGGATAATACTCCCGCTGTGATGACAACCTGGATTTTTCAATCGGAATATGAAAAAGGATGTGTGCTTCCAAAACTCCAAGGCTTTATTCACCATGGTAGCGGAGTCTATGGTAATCTTTCTTCCCATAGACCAGTTAGGGATGCTTTAAGGCATCTTCCTTCTTCTTTCCCCTCATTTTCGTCTTTTGTAAGACCGAAGAAAGGCCCTCCCGAAGCCGTTAAAATGAGGTTTCTCGACTTCTTCCGCCTTTTCTCCTCTTAAGCACTGCCAGATTGCGGAGTGCTCAGGAATCAATAGGAAAAGCTCCGCCTTCGACTCTTTTAATAAGTCATTGATTAAATGCCCAGCACAGACCAATGTTTCTTTATTGGCAAGAGCTATCTTTTTCCCGCCTGAATAGCCGAAATAGTGGGCTGTATTCCGAGCCATTCCCACTACGCTGATTACAATCATATCGGCTTCCCGTCAAGGCGGAAAGCCGGATAAGGCCTTCCATTCCGGGTAAATCACGGGAGAATAGCTATCTTTTTCGATTTCTTTCTTTTTCGTAATGTATGCTGTTCTCAGCAGATTCGAGATAAGCGTATCATCTCGATTATAACTTGATTGAAAGCGCTCTTTCAGAGTTTTTGCTTTATCTTCATGAAAAAAACGCAAAGATACTTCGGCTTCCACTCCCACGCCTGCTCTTCCAAAAGTGAAATATTTTCTCCGGCAGAAAGGGCAAAGCACTTTTATATTCCGTATGGTCTTTTAAAAAGTTCCAGGGTCTGTGTGCCGAGTAGAGCCTGTCAGACCCCAAAATCACAATATTCATATCTATCCTCGATTCACACAATCTTAGAAAAAGTAGCTTTTTATGAAAGCAGCTTCTTATGCACTAGAGTCCTATACGGCTTTCTTACAGAAATATAGAATAGTTCATCTTATAAAAATCTGTCTTAAAAACAGACTGCAATACTCTTAATGTAAAACGACGAATATCTAAAACATTATTTCACAAAAAGAACCAAAGCAAAAGTAGATAATCGAGCAGTAAAGAGTGCCGAATCAAAACGGTCCAGTATTCCTCCATGTCCGGGTATCAAATTACTGTAATCCTTGATTCCAAAATCCCGCTTGATTCCGGAAGCCGTCAAATCTCCCACAATGGAAAAAGAGAGGCAAAGGCGACAGAAATCGCATAAAGCTTAACAGGGGAATGGAAAAATCCGTCATAGACTTGATTATTATACAGTCCGTAAAGGTAAGTTAAAAAGAAAAAGATCCGAGAACTCCCCGATAGCCCCTTCCCAGGTCTTCTTCGGACTTAAAACCGGTGTCATTTTGTGCTTTTCCGAAGAATCCCAACAGCATAGGCACAGGTATCCGCCGCCCAACTCGATAGAAAAATCAGCCAAACCAGAATCTTTCCATACTAGCTCCTCTTGTCTGATAGAGACAGTGAGAAAACATGATTCCCGCATAGGGTAGAGATCCAGAAAATACAGGCAAATCTCCCGAATTGTCTTTTTCCGGATAAAACAACACATAGTCTACACAGGCAGAATGAAATAAACCAGCATAAGAACCATTTCAAAATGCTTCCCATAGAAAAAGTGCAAAGTAATGCAGAGAAATAAAAGAGGTGAGGTAAAATCGACATTTTCTCCTTATGAAAGGAAAAACAATGCAGAAGCTCACTAGCAGGCAAAGACAGATAAAAATAAAATTAAAGAAAAGCAGTAGATTTCCTCCGGCAGGAAGGATGATAAACAAAAAGCAGCAAGACAATTCCGCTTGCTAATCGCCCACAAGGAGGACAGTTCTTCTCGTTCTGTCCTTTTGGAGCTATTTTCACACAGTCTTCTCTATATTTCTTCCGTTTCGTTTTGTTTCTCCATCTACCCCCTAACCCTCTATTTTTTCTTCCATAAATCTTCTTTCCCTTTTTCCGTAACTTTCTATCGCTTTATAAAAGCTCTTCCCTTATTGAAGTCAGGCTAGAGCACATCCGTAATATAATACTCGGAATAGGCGATTGCCATAAAAAGGAAGTTCGAGTCAAATTCCCCAGAGTACGGATAACAAAGGTCAGGGTCAGAATATCTTTTTGTATCCAAGTAGGAAGCAAGCTGCTCTTCCGTAAGATTAGCTAAAGCATCTTTCAGATTCTCTCCCTATACTCTGTCAGAAAAGCGATGCATTGCACAGATGATTTCATCTCTTCGCCAGTTTACGGCAAAGATAAAACTCCATCCCCGTATTGCCCTTTGTGCTTTCTTCCAAGCACGGATCCTTCCTGAGATATCCCCGGAAAAACGAGCTTCTCTCTAATCATCTTCGCTTTCACTTATTTGCATTGGCAACGGAAATAAGCTTTTTCATATAGAAACGAAAAAGCTGCATAAAGCGCTCAACCTCTTCTTCGGAACGCTTCCAATTTTCTGTGGAGAAACCGTATACGGTTAAATAGGATACCTTAAGCCTTGCATCAGTCTTCTACAATCTGTTCCAAGGTCTCACAGTCTTTTTATGGCCGAGGGCTCTCGGAGTCCCACGAAGCCGCTTAACGACCGTTTCCAGGTCAAAATAATGGCAATATGCTTTGGAAAGCGCTCCATGTTCTCCATCATGCTGTAAGGAGTTCCTTATTCTTTGCTTCCACGAGACTGATCAATCTTCTCAATCATGTGGTCGGTGAGCTCTGAATATCCTTCGTCTGTCTTGCTAAATCGTCCTCAGTGATTTCGCATTTTTCTCCAGCTTCTTCAGCCAAATCCATGGCATCTCTTCGGATGTTTCGAGATAGCGACCTTTTGCAGCTTCGCCCTTCTTCTTTACGTCCTTAGTCAGTTCCTTTCTTCTCTCTTCAGTAAGTTCGGGAACACAAGACGAGATCACCTGTCCGTCGTTTGTAGGATTAATTCCGAGGTCGGACATATTGATCGCTTTTTCGAGTTTCCTTCATCACAGACTTATCCATGGCTGGATCTGAGATGATTCTTGCTTCGGAACGGAGATATTACCTACCTGCTGAATCGGGGTCTGCGTACCATAGTAATCTGATGATTCGATCTAGCATGAGGGATTCGCGACCGGCACGAATCGTCATGAGCTCACTCATTAAGTTGTCGTGAGGTCTTATGCATTTTCTCAATATAGATTGTAAATTGATCATCCATTTGTTTCAGTCCTCTTCTTTCTTCTTTTCTAGCTTTTAGATTCTATCGTATTTTAGAAATGGAAATCAACAGCCATAAAGTCTCTGCTATGCTATCTCGCTTGATCGTCCTTTTGTCCTGTGCTCTCAAAAGTAGCCCTTGAAGATGCCATCCTCTTCCTCCAAAGGAAAATACGGACATCAGGAGGCGGTTCTCAGGCAAAGAGATGGATGCGGAAAGGTCAATGACCTGCAGACGCTTTTCACCACTTCTTCAATACTGAGTGTCATCGTATTTCTTGGCATCAGGGAAAGCTTCTTCGGATCCTTGTCATGAACTCCCGTCAATGGCCTTGGCAGGAGAATTTCCTTACATGTGAGCTCCAGCGCACGAGCACTACGCCGGTGTCGGTGGAAAAATAGGGATGCCCCGTACCGCAGGCACAGAATACCACTTCTCCATTTTGTAAAGCTTTATTTGCCTCGTCCTTGGAAAAGACTTCACTCATATCGGAAATGGAAAAAGAAGACATAATTCTGGTCTTCATTCCGCTGATTCGGAAGATTTCCGAAACATAGATGCAGTTCATGAGTATCGCAAAGAATGCCAAACCTGATCCTGCCTTATACCGGTCTACCTATGGACTGTCTTCTCTCCAGAAGTTTCCTCCCGCCGATTACAATAGCTACTTCTATGCCTCTGTCTACCCGCTCTTTTTACCTGATCCGCCCTCTAAAAATAACATCATCGGAAAAATCCGAAATGCTTCTCTCTCGACGCCTCTCCGGAAGCTTCAACATGCTCTTCTTTCCATAGTATTCTCCTCTTTCTAATGCCCTAGTTTACCATGCATCAGAATTCTTCCAGAGACCTTTTTCATGATCAAAAAACTAAGTTTTCGGATTTATTTCTGTAAAATTACTCTGCCGAGTTCCGTACATGAAGTAGTAATATCCTGTCGGAGAGTACCATACGTTCTGAAGCTTCGAGACTCTTGAGATAGAACTCGCTGTAGTAAGCTATAGGAGCCATACCGTAATCCTTTAAAATAACCTGCTCTGCCTGATGGAATAATCATGAGTGCTTTTTCCACATCGGCGGTGCTTCTTGCTTCTTCCACAAACATCAAATTCAGGATTACTGTACTTACCGTCATTGTTACCGTTACCGGTTTCAAAGAGATTAATGATATTGGAAGGATCATCATAGTCCATTACCCAACCGTTACGTGCCACATCAAAGTTTCCGTTTCGACGATTTGCCGTAACTGTTTTCCACTCCTGGATATCAATCGTCTATGAGGTAGCTTCTTCCATACATCCTGCAGATACTCCGCTACCGCCTTGTGATATCCGGTATCGTTCGTGAGATAGGAAAATTGCGGGAAGCCTTGGCCGTCCGGATAGCCAGCTTCGGCAAGAAGCTCCTTTGCCTTTGCAAAATTGGCATCATAGTCGTCATTATTAAAGAAATCGCCATACTTCTCTTTTGTAACTTCCGCAAACTGAGAGTCCTTTGCAGCATCACTGATACCTGGGCCTACAAAGTTCACTGCCGGAGAATAAGTACCTTGCATTATGGTGTTGGCAACATAGTTTCTGTCAATAGCCAGAGAAAGTGCTTCTCTTACCTTCGGGTTGTCAAAGGAGCCTTCTGTGTATTAAAGAGACACATAGTAAGTTCCCATCATGGGATCCACATGAAATCCTCTTTTTCCAGCTGAGGTTCAGAATTTCCTCAGAAGGAATCGCTTTGGCAAGAAGGAGTTCTCCCTGATTATATGCGGTATATGCCGCATTATCATCAGAAATCAGATGGAAAACAATCTTGTCGAAGGTAATATTTGCCGCATCATAGTAGTAGTCATTCTTTTCAAAGGTAATATGGTCACCGTCTACATACTCCGTCATTTTATAAGGACCGCTGGTAATATAGGTCTCCGGCTTAGTAGACCATTCGTCTCCATTTTTCTTCAACGGTAGCTTTTTGTACCGGAGATGTGGAGATGAAAGAAGCAATTTATCAAAATAAGTACAGGGGATTACTTAGCTTTACTACAAAAGTACTGCTATCCGGTGCTGAAACAGCTAAAGCATCAAGTCACCATTGCGGCCTTATCATAGCCTTCAATCATATTCAATAAATCGCAGCCTATAAGGAGCCGCAAGTGAAGGATCGGCAAGTCTCTTCCAGCTGTAGACAAAGTCCTCTGCTGTTAAGTCGGATCCGTCAGACCACTTTTAAGTCCGGGCGAAGGTGGAAGGTCCAGGTTAACCCGTCTTGAGAAGTTTCCCATTTCCTGCAAGACCGCCCACAATGTTTTGATTCTGTCTACCGTAGAAGTCCCGTAAACGCATGAAGAATCATATTGGCCGCATCAGCAGCGGAATTCAAAGCCGGATCCATGGTCTCCGGAGAAGAACCGATCTGCACATCGATAGAGCCGCCAGCGAGGTCTTTTCCGCAGTTTGTTCACTTGCCGCATCACTGCCGGACTTTGTGCCGTCAACAGTCTTTGCTCCGCCTGCAAGCTGAAAGTAAAACTGCAGCAAGGGAGCATAGCACTAATTAATTTTGTCTTTTCATATACCCTCCTTTTTCTGTATCTACACTATCCTAAGATAGCAGGGTAACTAATTTAGTCGGTCTCAAATGATGACAAGCTACAAAATGTCCCGGGCTTTCTCCTCCTTGAATGCGGGGTTTCCGATGCACATTGTTCATCCGCATAGGGACAACGAGTCCGAACGGGCAGCTGATAGGCGGATTTAGAGGAGACGGTGCGTCTCCGCTCAGGACTATAATTCTATGGGGCTCTAGCTACCTTCGGATCGGCAATCGGTACTGCCGAGATAAGGGATCTGGTATAGGGATGCATCGAGTGGAAGGTGATTTGGTCGCTGTCCAGCAAGTTCCACGAGGTGTCCCAGATACATGACTCGATTCAGGGATGAAATATGATTTTACAATGGAAAGGTCGTGCAGCAATAAAGAGATAAGTCAAGCCAGACTTTTCCTGCAAATCCTCAAACATATTCACAACCTGCGCCTGAATGGAGACATCAAGAGCCGATACCGCTCATCACAGAACAATAAACTCGGGATTTACGGCAAGCGCTCTGGCAATCCCTATTCTTTGTCTCTCGCCCTCCGGAGAACTCGTGCGGATAACGGTTCGCATGCTCGGAGTTCAGTCCTACTGTAGAAAGGAGGATAAAATCTTCTCTTCTCTCCTTCTTATTCTTACAAAGCTTTATGAATGTCAATAGCTTCTCCTACGATATCCTCTACGGTCATTCTGGGATCCAAGCGACGCATAAGGATCCTGAAAAACCATCTGCATCTTTCTTCTGTAAGAGAAGCATGTTTTTCTTGATTCCTCAGAATCAAAAATCACTTCTCCGTCATAGACGATTTTTCCCTTCTGTAGGCTCATGGGTCGTAAAAATCGATCTACCCCGGTCGTCGTTTTTCCGCAGCGGATTCTCCAACAAGACCGAGGGTTTCTCCCTTTATTGATGAAAGAAAGAAACATCATCCACCACCCTTTACTTTTTACTGCCGGCAACGGGAAAATACTGCTTTTAAATGACTGAGTTCAGAGTAAATGATCCACCATTATACTTCCCCCTTTCCGGAGTTCTTTAGAAATCCTCTTTCTGCTATAACAGGCATCTGGCATCAGTGTACGCCCCGTAATAATTCTTTTCAGGGTTTCACTTCCAGACAAATTTTCATGCAAGATGCACACCTTGGTGCAAAGCCGCAGCCCTTTGGCGGATTTAATAAATCCACGGGTTGACCCGTCAATCGGAACCAGCCTCGAATAATCCTTCTCATGGAAACTTCGGAATAGACCGGAGAAGCCCTTGGTATATTCGTGTTTCGGATTGTAGAAAATATCATCGGTTGTACCGTATTCCACAATTTCACCGGCATACATTACCGCAATATAGTCACACATGGATGCCCACTACTCCGAGATCATGGGTAGATCATGAGTGATTCCCATACCAGAGCTTCTTTTTAATTCCTGCATAAGCTCCAGAATTTGAGCCTGAATCGTCACATCCAGCGCAGTCGTCAGCTCATCCGCAATAGAAGCTTCGGCTCACAGGCCAGAGCGATGGCAATCATCACCCTTTGCCGCATTCCGCCGGAAGCTCATGCGGATACTGCTTTGAGTCTTTTCTCCGGTTCGTTGATGCCAACCAGTTCAAGAAGTTCTTTCGCTCTGTCTCTCGCCGCCTTTCCTTCTTATCCGTATGAAGGACACCGCCTCTGCAATTTGGTTTCCGATAGTCCATACCGGATTTAAAGAGGTCATGGGATCCTGGAAAATAATACTGACCTCATTTCCCCGAATCTTACGGGCTCTTTTCCGTCATATTCTGAATGGCATGTCCGTTAAAATCCACGGTACCGCCTACGATTTTTCCGTTTTGCGCGGTAAGGCCCATAATGGAATAGGCTGTAACGGACTTTTCCTGAACGATTCTCCAACGATACAGAGAACCTCTCCCTCCTTCATTTGAATGCTGACATTATTTAAGGCTTTTGACCTCTCCTGCAGGAGTAAAGAAGGAAAGTCGTTCTTCTTGGATATTTACAGAAAACTCTTCTGCCATATTTACTCCTTTCTTACTGCTGTTTAACTTGGGATCAAGGCATCGCGAGTCCGTCTCCCAAGAGGTTAAAAGCTTAAAAATGATGATAAAAATCAGGAAAGCCGGTGCAAAAAGTTTTTCCGGATAGGTCTGAAAGCCGTTCAGTGCCACTGTGCCAAAGAACCGAGGGACGGCATCGGGGCCTGCACTCCCAGTCCCAAGAAGGAAGGAAGGATTCCGTAAAGATGGAACTCGGAATTTTGCAGTGTAGTGGTCACAATCAAAGTACCGATACAGTTTACAATCAGGTGTTTGAAAATAATTCTTCCGGGGCCTGCTCCCAAAGCTCTTGCCGCTGTAACATACTCACTTTGCTTTAAAATCATGATTTGGGAACGAACAATTCTGGCCATGCCGACCCAGTAGAGTAAAAGGCAAAGACGATAAACATGGAAAATCATGTTGGAGCCAGTTTCTGCATCCGGGTAAAAGCAGGAAGCATGGATAGCTTTTTCCAGTGGAAACTTCAGGGTCTGTGCCAGCAGAATAATAATCAAAACATCCGGTACGGTATAGATAATGTCTACAATTCTCATCATAACCATATCGATAATTCCGCCGAAATACCCTGCTATGGCGCCGAACACGGAACCGATCATTAAAATCAGAACAGAGGCTACAAGACCGACGAGTCATCGATACTCTTCCGCCAACGAGAACACGAATCATATAATCACGTCCATTTCTGATCCGTTCCGAGGAGATGCGGAAAAATCTTCTCTCCTTTTCCATCTCCGCTTGTTCCACCTTCGAATATTGCATCGGTGCCAAACGCTCAGACCCCTTCATCTGTTGTTCATACTTATATGGATAGAAAGGCGGGAACGATAAAACAAAATATCATAATCAAAAGAACAAGGAAAAAGGCACTCATGGCAATCTTGTTTTTACGGAATCTGCGAATACCGTCTTTCCAGAAGCCGACAGACTCCCGCATCACCACCAAGGACTCTTTATCTTCACCGAGGCAGGCATAAAATCCTCCATGGAGACCCTGCATACTCAGGGGATTTTTCTTGATTTCTTCCATACGCTGTTCTCTCCTTCCCTACTTTAATTTGATACGCGGATCGACAAAAGCATAGGCAATATCCACGAAAAGATTCATGACGATAACAAATACGGCCAGGAAAATGGTCGTTCCCATAATCATGGGATAATCTCGGCTTGTGATACAGCTCACGAATTCGGAACCGAGTCCGGGGATATTGAAAATCTTTTCTACGATAAAGGAACCGGTCATAAGAGACGCAAGAAGCGGTCCCAAATAGGTAATAACCGGCAGAATAGCGTTTTCGGAGCGCATGTTTGAAAAATGGATTTGAAAGTCGTTACTCCCTTGGCTCTTGCCGTTCTCATATAGTCCTGTCCCATAACGTCCAGCATGGATGAGCGCATAAGACGAGCCATATAAAAACTGGGATATAGGGCCAGAGCAATGACCGGCATCACATAACTTCTCGCATCCTTTAAGCCTAGAGAGGTAATAAATGAAGTTTTGTTGTAAAGACGTAAACCAAAAGAGTGGAGGATAAGAAGGAAGGAATAGCAATTCCCGCCGTGGATAAAACAATGATGAGATTATCCAGAAACTTTTCCTCTGTTGAAGGCGGCAACCGCACCGGAGAGGCACCCCGGTAAGAACAGCCAAAAACAAGCGCCATGCCTCCTATACGAGCAGAAACCGGAAACTTTTACGGCAATGATTTGCGCCACGGTTCTTCCCCTCTTCTTAATGGAAGACCGAAGTCACCATGGAGAAGCCCTGTCATATAGGTCTGTATACTGCTGAAATAGCGGTTTATCAAACCGTATTTTGCTTCCATCGCAGCCTGTGCCTGCGGAGTTCACCGCTTTTTCAGCCAGAAAAGGACCATAGGAACCATGTTCATGACAAAAAGGTCATGGTTGCTACCAAAAATGCAGTTATCAGAGACATAATGGCTCTTTTCAAAGATATACTTTGGCATAGTATCCTCCCAAGGCGATGTACAACAAACATTTGTCTTTAGCTGGCTTAAATGAAATTTTACTGAAGAATATACACGATTAGAGTTTGGATTTCAAGACATAAAAATTCAAATTACTAATTTATGTCCATAATAAAACTGATTGTCTTTATTGTTTTATATAAATCTTGCATATCTTGTATAACTTATCTAATGATGTTTTTGTTAAAAATGAAATACGCATACTTTGAGAGTGATGTCTTGTTAAACGAGATACCACACAATGTGCGAAAGATAGTCGTTAAGATCAAAAAGTCTGTAATCAATCTACGATTTTTACAGACTTTCTTTGATGAAAATGAAAAACCAACAGGATATAACTCCATCCCGAAAGTTTAGTTTATTTTTGTTTCTTGAGGCATCAACCAACCCTTTTGGTCGGTATGAAGCAGTTCCTCGGCAATTTCAGACAGCGGTTCTCCCAAATAATCCTTATATACGGACTTAATAGAGGGATTCTCATGACTGAAGCGGATACTGCCTTCTCTATCCTGCTTATATAAGACAGGGGCTCTAAGAGCAGCCATTTCCACTTGATCATGAATCGGTTGTCCTCCACCACCTACGCATCCTCCGGGACAAGCCATAACCTCAACAAAGTCATAATGGACTTGACCGTTTTTCAAGGCGTTCAGTAAACGGTCTGCATTGGCAAGACCATGCACTACTGCAATCTTTAGTTTATTCCCGGCGATTGTAAAGCTGGATTCCTTCCATCCTTCCATACCTCTGACTTCCTGAAAGGCATCCGGATCCGGATTCTCACCGGTCGCAAGATAATAAGCCGTTCTGAGAGCTGCTTCCATAACACCGCCGGTTGCACTGAAGATATTACCGGCTCCCGAACCGATGCCGAGAGGCATATCCAATGCTCTGTCGGATAGCTTAGCCGGAGAAATGTGCAGTGCTCGAATCAATCGGTTCACTTCTCTGGTTGTTAAAGCGACATCGACATCAAAGTTTCCATCTTTATCCACCATATTGGGATAAGCACATTCCGCCTTTTTGCGAGGCATGGCATAATGCTGACAGAGAATATTTTCTTTGGATCCACTTTTAAGATATCCGCATAGTAACTCTTTGCAATCGCACCGAACATCTGCTGAGGAGACTTGGAAGTGGATACCTGAGAAATGAATTCAGGATAATGACTCTTGATAAAGCGAACCCAACCCGGACAACAGCTGGTAAACATCGGAAACTGCCTTCATTATGCGTCAGCTTTGTGTAAAAACTCGAAGCTTCTTCCATAATCGTTAAGTCTGCAGAAAAATCCGTATCAAAGACATAATCAAAAGCCCATTTCCTTTAAGCAAGCGGATAAACGCTCCACCGTTGCTTCCTCCGGACTTAAGCCGAACTCTTCTCCCCAGGCTGTTCGAATAGAAGGTGCGATTTGTGCCAAAACAATGGTCTCAGGATCATCCAGTGCATCCAGAATCTTATCCGTATCATCTCTTTCCCGTAATGCTCCAACCGGACAGTGGGTAATACATTGTCCGCAGAGCGCACAGGAGGAATCCTCCAGGCGATAAAAGTCTCTTACATCAACGGTACTCTTTCCTCCACTATTGATAACATCCCAAACATGGGTAGCCTGAATTTTTATCGCAGACTTGGATACAACGCATACATTTGATACATTTATCATATTCACGAATCAACAGGAAGGTCTTTGAGCCTTTTTGCTTTTGGTAAATCCTTCGGAAAATAGTCTTTTCCTACGATGTTTAAATCATTGGCTACGGACTGTAGAGAACAGTTTCCGGAACGAACACAAGTGGTGCAGGTGACATTATGCTGAGACAGAATCAATTCAACATTATATTTTCTTGCCTCTCTGGCTTTTTTGGAATTGGTACGGATGATCCATTCCCTCCAGTACAGGGCTGTTACATGCGGCGTGTAAACGGGCGTCTCCTTCCACTTCCACAACACAGACACGACAAGCGCCAATTTCATTTAAATTTTTAAAAGTAACATAGTGTCGGAATGGTTATACCCACTTCTTTTCGCCGCATCTAAAAATCGTAGTATGTTCCGGACACATACTTTTTTCCCATCTATTATACAATTTACCATTTGCTCTCTCTGCCTCCCTTAAATATTCCATAACCAAAGTGATCACAGTGCAGACATCTTCCGGACTCCTGGCAAGCCTCTTCATCCGTCATACCGTACTCCATGAGCTTAAAGTCACAGACTCTTTCATTAGCCGGTCTTTTCCCTTCATATTGACACGACCGGTGGGTGCATTGTCATCAAAACGAACAGGCGGAAGCACAATATCCGACTCAATCTCATGGAAGAAGCCGAGATATTCATCAATGTTTGCCGCTGCCGTTTTTCCTGCGGCAATGGCACGAATAACCGTAGCCGGGCCGGTTACACAATCACCACCTGCAAAAATTCCTTCAGCATTCTTTAAAGCCGAGGTATCCAAAGCGATTAATGCGTCCCGATTCAATGGTGATTCCCTGGTATTCTTCAAACTTACGGAAGTCAATTCCCTGTCCGATGGCAACAAGAACCAAATCCGCATTTACAGAACTTTGGGAGCCTGAGAATCCTTGGGAGAAGGTCTTCCATATCGAACTCCTCCGATAATTTGCGGCTTTAATACAATCCCCTTACAATGTCCCTTATCATCTTTCTCAATCCGAACGGGAGAATGCAATTCAACAATATCGCATCCGTCAGCAATGGCACCTTCCACTTCTTCAGGAAGTGCCGTCATATCTACTCGTCTTCTTCTATAGAGCAGCCTTTTACGGTCTTTGCACCAAGACGAACTGCCGATCTGGCGTCCATAGCAACGTTTCCGCCACCAACTACCACAACATCCAAACCGGAAATCCGGATACTGGTCATCCCCGATATGTCTAAGCATTTCTACTGCGGAAATAACGCCTTCCGCATCTTCTCCCCGGAATGCCGAGCTTTCTTATCCGTATGAGCACCGATGGAAACATAAAACCGCATCAAAATCTTTCTTTAGCTGAGCCAGACTCAGATCCTTTCCGATGCTTACATCCGTCTTAACCTGAAAACCGGTCTTCATTAAAGCCTTCAATTTGCATGATCCAGAAATTTCTCTCAAGTCTGTGGCCAGAATTCCGTAGCGGAGCATTCCCCCAGCTTTTTCTCTGCTCATAGATCGGTTACATCATGTCCCATAATACTTAAATAATATGCGGCACTTAAACCGGAAGGTCCTCCCCGACGATGGCTACCTTCTTGCCGGTTTTATCCATAATTTGGGGAACCTTGATTTCTCCTTCATGTTCTACGGCATAGCGCTTCAGTCCTCGAATATTAATCGCCTTATCCACCATAGTTCTTCTGCATCGAAGCTCACGAGGGTGTTCGCAGATTAAACCGCATGCGGCAGGAAAGGGATTATCCTTTCGAATCAGTTGGACTGCCTCGAGCTAACGTCCCTCATGAATCAGGAAATATAGCCCGGAACATCTACATGAGCAGGACAAAAGTGCCACACAGGAACCGGCTGACTCTGTTTAGCGAAGCATCTGCCATGTTTTACATGCTCCGCATAATCGTCATAAAATCCGCGGATACCTCGGAGGACCATCTTTGCAGCCTCAAAACCTATAGCGCAATCCGCTGAATGGTAAATCGCCTCTGCAGTCTTTTTCAATCGTTTTTAATGTATCCATATCGGCGGAACCGTTTAAAACGGATTCCATTAATTTTTCCAACTGCCCTAACCCCACTCTACAAGGGGTACATTTTACCATGACTGGGAATGGCAGACGTATAAAAATGCTTCTGCCAAATCAACGGACATAATCCCGGTTGCTGAAGCTTGAATTCTCCGTTCCAAGTCACGATACAGACCTTCCACGGTTTTTGCGCTTCATTTTTCCGTTACAATGATTAACCTGCTCATTTTTCTCCTTTGCTAAAACGCAAGATGCGCTTTCCTATAAGACTCTAGTATTCAAAGCCAGTATAACATTGCCTACTTTCTCACAAAAAGAAGAATTTTATGTATAATGTATAAAAGTTATTTTTAACAGAGTATTTTTAGTTAGATATATCTAACATATATAAAAAAGTAAACCAAAAGCACCTCTATCCATTTTCAAAAAGAAAACTACGATAAAGATGCAATTTTATCTATAAACGAGATATCGCACGCTTTGCGCACGATACTTGTTATGAAACAAGATGTCTC
>BNJV01000921.1_pt1 | contig 40181 bp, 66 predicted proteins | sample 8540591 | NCBI WGS metagenome assembly BNJV01 (sample SAMD00202457, study PRJDB9452) | human saliva metagenome | host: Homo sapiens
TACCAGGTTTACACTTCGGTAACGGTGTATTTCGACAAAACCGTGCTGCGGCGGGTGGTGGCGCCCGAGTGGCTGCGCGGCTGGGCGCCGCTGACGGCTCTGGGCGTCGATCCGGCCAGCGGCCGCTTCGAAATTCCGGTGGGCTGGCTCGCGTCGCTGCAGGCGATGTGGGTGATTGCGCTCTCGGGCGTGATGGCGGCGCTGTGGAGCAAAATGGGGCGCTTCCAGCCCAAAGCGACGAGTCAAGTTTTTCGCTGGCGCTCTTGGGCGTGGGCGCGTCTATCTGTGCTTCGTGCCCTACGTCCATTCCGGCGTGCCGCTGCCGCTGATGCTGTTTTTCGCTGGTGATTCTGGCGATTACCGTGTCGGAATTGCTGATTTCGCCGATTTCGATGTCGCTGATTACAAAAATCGCCCCCGCGCACTTTAAAACGCAGATGGTCGCCTTAAATTACCTGGCGTTTTCGCTGGGCTTCACGCTCGGCGGCAAGCTGTTCCACACTTATTACGAAGCGCTGGGACAGGAGCGCTTCTATCATCGATGCTCGGCACCATCGGGCTGGCCGCCAGCGCCGTGATGCTGCTGTGCTCGCCCTTCCTGAAACCGGATGATGAACCAACTCGATTAAACGAAAGGACCACTCGCAATGACCACTCCCGCCCAACGTCTCACCGCCCTGCGCGCAGCTGATGAAAACAGCACCAACTCGACGCTTGGATTATCCCCTCCGCCGACCCCCATCTCTCCGAATACCTGCCCGAGCACTGGCAGACCCGCAGCTGGGTTTCCGGTTTTACCGGCTCGGTCGGCACGCTGGCGGTAACCGAAAACGAAGCCACCCTGTGGAGCGGACGGCCGTTATTGGGAGCAGGCTGAAAAACAACTGGCCGGCAGCGGCATCCGTTTGGAAAAACTCGGCTTCGGCCGCACCCATATCGACTGGCTGGCCGAAGTGCTGCCGGCAAACGCCGCCGCCGGCATCGCGCCCGACATGCTCTCTGCTGCCGCCGGCCTGAAGCAGCTTCAGGCTGCCTTTGCCGCCAAAAACATCACCCTGCGGCTGGAGGGACGACATCGTTAACGGCTTTTGGAACGAGCGTCCCGCGCTGCCCGATGCGCCCGTTTTCATCCACGAAGCCGTCTATACCGAAGAGCGCCGCCGAAAAACTGGCGCGCGTGCGCCAATTTATGCGCGACAAAGGCGCCGACCACCATCTGGTGTCTTCGCTCGACGACATCGCCTGGATCGCAATCTGCGCGGCGGCGACGTCGATTACAACCCGGTGTTCCTGTCGCACCTGCTGATTGATGCCGAGCGCGCCGTGGTTGTTTATCGACAGCGCCAAGCTCGGCGCCGCTCGAACAGGCCCTGGCTGCAGGAAGCCGGCATCGCCACCGCGCCTTATGCCGATGCCGCTGATGCCGTGTCCGCCCTTTCAGGCTGCCTGATGTACGATTCGGGCAAAGTGGCGGTATCGGTGAGTCGGCCGCCTGCCCGAGGCGTGCGCCTGATCGACCACATCAGCCCCAGCACCCTGTTCAAATCGGTGAAATCCGACAAGAAGTCGAATACATCCGCCAAGCTATGATTCAGGACGGTGCCGCGCTGTGCGGCTTCTTCGCCGAGTTCGAGCGCCGCATCGCCGCCGACGACAAACTCACCGAACTGGATGTCAGCGATATGCTCATCGAGCACCGCAGCCGCCGCGAGCCTATGTTTCTCCCAGCTTCGGCACCATCGCCGGCTACCGCGAAAACGGCGCCCTGCCGCACTACAGCGCCACGCCCGAAGCCTTCAGCCCGCTCGATGGCAGCGGCCTGCTGCTGATCGACTCCGGCGCCCGATGCAAAACCGGCACCACCGACATCACCCGCGTGGTGTCCGTGGGCGAACCGACTGCCGAACAAAAACGCGATTTCACGCTGGTGCTCAAAGCCCACATCGCCCTGGCCTGCGCCGTGTTCCCCGAAGACGCAAAGCGCCGATGCTGGACGCCATCTGCCGCGCCCCGCTGTGGCAGGCGCAATGCGACTACGGCCACGGCACCGGCACGGCGTCGGCTACTTCCTGAACGTTCACGAAGGCCCGCAGCTGATTGCCTACCAGGCATCGGTGCTCTCGCCGCACCACGCGATGAAAGCCGGCATGATCACGTCAACGAACCCGGCGCTTTACCGCCCGGGCAAATGGGGCATCCGCATCGAAAGCCTGGTGGTCAGCCGCCCCGTGGCGCAGCCGGCAGAAACCCGAGTTCGGTCGTTTCTGTATTTCGAAACCGTAACCATGCGCGCGATCGATACCCGCCTGGTCGATGAAGTCCCTGCTGAACGACGCCGAAACCGCCTGGCTCAACCAATATCACGCCACCGTGCGCGCCAAGCTCGAACCGCTCACCGAAGGCGAAGCCAAAACCTGGCTGATTGAGCGCACCCAAGCGATTTAAAACCATCTGCCCAAAGCAGCCTGAAAGCGTCTTTCAGGGCTGGCTTTTACTCCCGCCTACGCTCGTCTTGACAGCCCGCCGCCGCGCTCCTAATATCCGCGCCGCCCCGCTAGAGCGTTTTTCCTACACAATCAAAGGAGACACGACGCGGGCGAACAATGGCTCCCCCCACCTGATTACCGAAACCCGCAGGCCGGCTTCGAGCTGGCGGTTACCCTGAGCCGCCGCGGCATCAAAACCACCAGCCCGACGTTGAAGTGCTGACTGCACGCTCCGTTTACGCCAACGACGCCGACAGCTTGACCGCCGCTTCGCGGGTTATCGCCATCAACTTCAAACCATCGCCGCCGCCAACAACTACTGGCGCGGCTAAGCCAGCAGCGGAACCAAGCACCGAGCGCAAAGGCAGCCTGAAAGGGGTAGATCCTTTTCAGGCTGCTCTTTACCAGAGTAGGGCAAGCGGCTATAATCGCGCCCGCCGCCCTTGGGAGTAGCCATCCGCGCGGCAGCGCCGCGAACCTGTGTCGCATCATTGCCTTTGGGCGTGGCGCGAGGCATCTTTATCAAGCCGTAAAGACAGGCAAGACTTCAGGCATACCGTCAGCTCCGTTCGGGGGCGGGCGGTGTGCCTTTGTTTGCCCGCACGGTTCAGAGCGTTTCTGATGGAAGCCTTTTTCTCTTCAACTGTCAGGGGTGTTTATCGCCGAAATCGGCGACAAAACCCAGCTGCTGACTTTGTTTCTCGCCGCCCGTTTTGCCGACAAAAAAGCGGTGATCGCCGGCATCTTCGCCGCCACCCTGCTCAATCACCTGCTCTCGGCCGTGCTCGGCGTGATGATCGCGTCGCGCATTGCGCCGGAAATCGTGAAATGGACGGTGGGAATGAGCTTTATCGCCGTCGGCCTGTGGCTGCTGGTACCGGACAAGGACGACGACGGCGACCGCTGCCGCTGGCTGAAATACGGCGCCTTTTTCGCCACGCTGGTGCTGTTTTTCCTGGCCGAAATCGGCGACAAAACCCAGATTGCCACGGTGCTGTTGGCCGCCCGCTACGACGCCTGGCCGGCGGTGGTGGCCGGCAGCGTAATCGGCCTGATGGCGGCCAATGTGCCGGTGGCCTACTGCGGCGAACTGGTGGCGAAAATCCCCGCCCGCGCAGTACGCATCACCGCCTGCGCCGTTTTCTGCGTGCTGGGCGTGCTGACCCTGCTGGGCGGCGGTCTGACGCTGTAAACGAGCGTTTGCCCAAAGCAGCCTGAAAACCGGATGGCGGGGCAAAGCGCAAAAGCAGCCTGAAAAACGTTTTTCCGTTTTCAGGCTGCTTTTATTGTGCTGAGTTTTGTTTTCAGGCTGCCTGTTGCTGCCAAGGCAGCCTGAAAAACACAAGCAGCAGAGCGCTTAGGCCTTGCCGATAATCTGCAGCATTTGGGCGAGGATTTTCGGGTTGGCGGCAACGATGTCCCGCCGCTTTTCAGAGCCAGCCGCTTTCGCCGGCGGGGTCGATTACGATGCCGCCCGCTTCCTGCACGATCAGGGCGCCGGCGGCGATGTCCCCAGGGTTTTAGGCCGAACTCGAAAAAGCCGTCCGAAGCGGCCGGTGGCCAGGGTGCACAAATCCAGCGAGGCGGCGCCTTCGTGGCGGATGCCGGCGGCTTTTTGGATAAAGGCTTTGAGGACGGCAAGATAGCCGTCGAGACCGCTGTGGTCGGTTACCGGAAAGCCGGTGCCGATGATGCAGCGGTTGATTTCAGTGCGCGCGCCACGCGGATGCGGCGCTCGTTCAGGCGGGCACCTTTGCCGCGCGAGGCGGTGTAAATGTCGTTGCGCTCGGGGCGTAAACCAGCGCTTCCTGCAGCACGCCTTTGTGCAGCAGGGGCGATGGAAACGGCGTATTGCGGGTGGCCGTGCAGGGTGTTGGTGGTGCCGTCCAGCGGGTCGATAATCCATTCGTATTCGGCACGTTCGCTGCCGCGGCTGCCGCTTTCTTCGGCGCTGATGCGGTGGTGGGGGTAGGCTTCGCTGATCAGGTCGACAATCAGCGCTTCGGCCTGGCGGTCGACGTCGGAGACGAAATCGTTGGCGGCTTTGTGGTCCACGCGCAGGCTGTCGAGGTTGTTGGCGGCGCGCAGCGTCAGGTCGCCGGCTTTGCGGGCGGCTTTGTAGGCGATGTTGAGGGCGGGGTTGAGCTGGCTCATGCGCGAATCTTTCGGATGGCGGTTGGACGGGCGCTTTCAGGCTGCCTGAAAACGGATTCTGAAACGGATAGGGCGGACAAAAAGCGGCGGATTATATAGCGAATGCGGCCAAGTCTCCATAGCGTCGGGAGCGTTTTCAGGCTGCTTTGAATCAGGGTTTGCCGTTGGCGGGCTTTTCAGGCTGCCTGAGCGCTTCGAGGCAGCCTGAAAATCCGGGCGGCGGCTGGGTGCGGGCATCGGCTCTTTGGGCGAGTCTTTTTCCGGAAAGCTGAGCACGGTTTTGTCCTGATAGTCGATCAGCACGCGCCCGCCCTGTGCCAGGCGGCCCGAACAGCAGTTCGTCGGCGAGTGCCTGGCGGATTTCTTCCTGAATCAGGCGGCGCATCGGCCGCGCGCCCATCTGCGGGTCGAAGCCTTTGTCGGCCAGATGGCGGCGCAACTCGTCGGTGAATGTGGCTTCGACCTGTTTTTCCAGCAGCGCTGCTGTTCGAGCTGGAGCAGGAATTTGTCCACCACGCGGCCGATAACGGCGGGGGTGAGCGGGGCGAAGGGAATCACGGCGTCGAGCCAGTTGCGGAACTCGGGGGTGAAGGTTTTTTTGATGGCGGCCATTTTCGTCGCCGGCTTCGCGTTTGGCGGTGAAGCCGAAACCGTTGCCGCTGAGCGCTTCAGCGCCGGCATTGGTGGTCATAATCAGAATGACGTTGCGAAAATCGGCGCTTTTTGCCGGTGTTGTCAGTGAGCCGGCCGGCGTCCATCACCTGCAGCAGGACGTTGTAGATGTCGCGGTGGGCTTTTTCGATTTCGTCGAGCAGGAGCACGCAGTGCAGGTGTTTGCTGACGGTTTCGGTCAGCAGCCCGCCCTGGTCGAAAGCCGACGTAGCCCGGCGGCGCGCCGATCAGGCGGGAGACGGCGTGCGGCTCCATGTATTCGGACATGTCGAAGCGCTCCAGCGGCAGCGCCCAGCGAGAAGGCGAGCTGTTTGGCGACCTCGGTTTTGCCCACGCCAGTGGGGCCGGAAAACAGGAAGCAGCCGATGGGTTTGTCGGGCAGGCCGAGTCCGGGCGCGACATTTTGACGGCGGCAGCCAGCGCATCGACGGCGGCGTCTTGGCGAAGACCATGATTTTTCAGGTTGCGCGCAAGGTGGCGCAGGATTTGTTTGTCGTCGTGGGAAAACGGTTTTTCGGGGAATGCGGGCGATTTTGGCGACGGTTTGCTCGATTTCGCCGCGGCCGATTTCGCCGCTGCGGCTTTCAGGCTGCATGATGCGCTGGGCGGCGCCGGCTTCGTCGATAACGTCGATGGCTTTGTCGGGCAAAAAGCGGTCGGAAATGTGGCGGGCGGACAGTTCGGCGGCAGCCTGAAGGGCGTCTTCGCTGTAGTGCACGCCGTGGTGGCTCTCGAAGGCGGGCTGCAGACCGCGCAGAATATCGACGGTTTCGGCAACGCTGGGCTCGCCGATGTCGATTTTCTGAAAACGGCGGCAAAGGCGTGGTCTTTGCTGAATATGGTGCGGTATTCGTTGTGGGTGGTGGCGCCGATGCAGCGCAGCCGGCCTGGCCAGCGCCGGTTTGAGCAGGTTGGAAGCGTCCATGTGGCCGCCGGCGGTTTTCGCCCGCGCCGATTAGGGTGTGGATTTCATCGACGAACAACAGCGATTTGGGCTGCTGCGCCAGCTCTTTGAGCACGGCTTTGATGCGGGCTTCAAAGTCGCCGCGGTATTTGGTGCCGGCCAGCAGGGCGCCCATGTCGAGCGAAAAAACGGTGTGGCCGGCCAGCACTTCGGGCACCTGCTGGTTTTCGATGCGGTAGGCCAGCCCTTCGGCCAGCGCGGTTTTGCCGACGCCGGCTTCGCCCACCAGCAGCGGGTTGTTTTTGCGGCGGCGGCACAAAAAGCCTGCACCAGCCGCTCCATTTCAGCTTTGCGGCCGATCAGCGGGTCGATGCGACCGGCGCGCACTTCCTGGTTGAGATTGACGGTGTAGGCATCCAGCGGCTTAGCGGCCGGCGGCAGGCCTTCGTCGTCTTCGTCATCGCTATCGTAGGCGGTGTCTTCTTCGTCGGTCAGGCCGTGGGAGAGATAGCGCAGCAGCTTATAGCGGGTGAGTGACTGCACGCTGCAGAAATAGGGAAGCAGGGCTGTCTTTTTCGTCGAGCACCGCTACCAAAAGATCGGCCGCTTCAAAGGCTCCTGCGAAGACTGCCGCTTGTGGATGATGGCGCTGCATCACCCGCTCGAAACCGGCGGTCGGCTGCGGCTCGCGGCTGCTGCCGGCCGGCAGCAGCAGGGGTGTTTTTCGCTGATGCTCTCCTGCAGCTGCACGCCAGCAGGGCGGTATCGACGCCGCAGGCATCCAGGGTTCCGCCACTTTGGGCGAATGCTGCAGCAGGCCGAGCAGCAGCTGCTCCAGTCCGACCAGTTCGTAGCGTTTTTCTTTGGTGTCGTGGTAGAGACGCCTCGATTACTTCTTCCAACTCTTTGCTGATCATCAGATCTCTCCTCAACAATGCACATCAGCGGGTGGCCGGCCGCTTCGGCCAGCGACAGCACCTGCTGCTGTTTGGTTTTGCGCGATGTCGCGCGTGTAGAGTGCCACAGCCCCGCCCTTCGGTGTGCACCTGCCACATCACGCGCTCGGCGGTATCTTCGGGCAGCAGGAAGAATTTCAACCAGCACCGCCACCACGAAATCCATCGGTGTGTAGTCGTCGTTGAGCAGGGAAAACGCCGAAGCGTTTGGGCGAGGGCAGTTTTCGCGGGTGGTTTGCAGTATTCAGGGGGAGGCTCATTTTTGTGTCGGCGATTGTTGTATTTTGTTTCATTTTTAATGAAAAACCGCTTTTTGCCCAAACAAAACTTGACGCAGGCGCTAACACAGGTAAAAAGCCCGACAGCAAAAGCGCGCCGTACAGAAAAAGCCTGTTTTGAGCGTTAAACCGAGATGAAACTGATTTTTTGGCAGCCGCGGATTTGCTTTTTGTTTAATTTTTGCAAAGTAGCATCACATGGCAGCAGGTATTGTTAAATGGTTTAACGACGCAAAGGCTTCGGTTTCATCACTCCCGACGAAGGCGGCGAAGATTTGTTCGCCCATTTCTCCGCCATCAATATGGAAGGTTTCAAAACCCTGAAAGAGGGTCAGAAAGTTTCCTTTGATGCTCACCACCAACACAAAAGGCGACAGGCTGCAAAAACATTCAGGCTGCTAAGCACCCTGAAATTTGCACCAGGCTCACCGGGCAAGGCAGATTGCAAAATCTGCCTTTTTGCCCTCAGGCTGCCGCAAAGCCCAGCGGCCTACTCCTGCCAAAGCGCCGTGTTTTTGGTATGATGCCCCGCAGCTTCGGCACAAGGCCGCCGCGCCCTTTGCGCGCGCTGCCCGAGCCAGCGCTTCAAGAAAAACACCGCAGTCGCGCATTCCCGTTTTCAGGCTGCCTGAAACGGATTTTTTCCACATCTTTCAGCTATGGAGAACCCCGCTGCAAAACCCCAATCCGTGTTGCCGTAACCGGCGCCGCCGGCAAATCGAGTTATGCCCTGCTGTTTCGCACATCGCTTCGGGCGAAATGCTCAGCAAAAGACCAGCCCGTGATTCTGCAGCTTTTTGGATCTGCCGCAGGCGCTGAAAACGCCGTTAAGGGCGTGATGATGGAATTGCAGGGACGCGCTTTTCCGCTGCTGGCCAGCAGTCGCCACCGATGATCCCGAGTAGCGTTTAAAGAGCGCAAATCGCCATTCTCGTCGGCGCCCGTCCGCGCAGCAAAGGTATGGAGCGCGCCGATTTTACTGCGAGGCCAACGCGCGATTTTCACCGTGCAGGGTGCCGCGCTCAACAAAGTGGCCGACCGCAGCGTTAAAGTGCTGGTAGTCGGCAATCCCGCCAACACCAACGCCACATCGCCATGAAGTCCGCCCCCGATCTGCCGGCGAAAAACTTCACCGCCATGCTGCGTCTCGATCACAACCGTGCCGCCAGCCAGATTGCCGAGAAACCAGCAAGGCCGTTGCCGACATCGAAAAACTGTGCGTTTGGGGCAACCACTCGCCCACCATGTACGCCGACTACCGCTTCGCCACCATCGGCGGCCAGAGCGTGAAAGACATGATTAACGACCAGGACTGGAATGCCAACGTCTTTTTGCCCACCGTCGGCAAACGCGGCGCCGCCATTATCGAAGCGCGCGGCCTGTCTTCCGCCGCATCTGCCGCCAACGCCGCCATCGACCACATCCGCGACTGGGTGCTGGGCACCAACGGCAAATGGGTAACCATGGGCATCCCGTCCGACAGCTCCTACGGCATCCCCGAAGGCACCATTTTCGGCTTCCCCGTTACCTGCGAAAACGGCGAATACAAGTTGGTGCGCGATTTGGAAATCGACGACTTCAGCCGCGAGCGCATCAACATCACGCTCAAAGAGCTGGAAGACGAAAAAGCGGGCGTGGCGCATCTGCTCTAAGCCCGAGACCCATCCGATAAAACGAGTTGAAACGGCTTTCAGGCTGCCTGAAAGCCGTTTTTTTGACTAAAAGCAGCCTGAAAACCCCAAAGAGCTGCCTGAAAGGCTGTTTGCGCCCAGGTGAGGCGGGTTATCCGCGCAAAAAGCAGCCTGAAAGTTTTTCGAGGCTGCCTTTGGGTGCGGTTTGGAATTAAGCGACGTCGTTGCGCGAAGCGATAACTTTGTCGATCAGGCCGTATTCGGCGGCGGCCTGGGCAGACATGAAGTTGTCGCGGTCGGTATCGCGCTCAACCCGCTCCAGCGGCTGGCCGGTGTGCTGGGCGAGCAGGCGGTTGAGCGTGTCTTTCATTTTCAAAAGCTCGCGGGCGTGGTTTCGATATCGGACGCCTGTCCGCGCAAACCGCCGCCGATCAGCGGCTGGTGGATCATCACGCGGCTGTGGGGGCGGGCGAAGCGTTTGCCTTTGGCGCCGGCGGCCAGCAGCATCGCGCCCATGCTGGCGGCCTGGCCCAGACACAGGGTCTGCACGTCGGGCTTGATGAAGTTCATGGTGTCGTATATCGACATGCCGGCGGTTACGCTGCCGCCGGGGCTGTTGATGTAGAAATAGATGTCTTTGTCGGGGTTTTCGCTTTCGAGAAACAAAAGCTGCGCCACCACCAGATTGGCGGTGTGGTCGTTAACTTCGCCGACCAGAAAGATAATCCGTTCTTTGAGCAGGCGCGAGTAGATGTCAAAGGCGCGTTCGCCGCGGCCGCTCTGTTCGATAACGGTGGAATCAGGGTATTGTTGCGGATGTCAGGAATCATATCGTTTCCTTGCTGCGGGTTGGTCGGGAATGGGAGAAGCGGCTTTTCAGGCTGCCGCTAAAACGGGAAAAGCACCGCGGCCAAATGGCTGCAGGGTCTGCTGCAGGTTTCGGGCGGCGGTGCTTCGGCTTTCAGGCTGCCTTTTCAGGCTGCTTTAGGGCGGCAGCCATGATTTCGTCAAAAGACAGGCTTTTTCGGTGGTTTTGAGCTGTCCCAGTACGAATTCGACGACGTTGTTTTCCAGCGCCAGATTGGCCACGCCGCTCAAGCGGTTGCGGTCAGCGAAATACCATTCAGCCACTTCTTCGGGGTCTTCGTAGCTTTCGGCGAATTCAGCACCAGCTTGCGGATTTGTTCGTCGCTGGCGTGCGGTTTGTTTTTCTTCAACGATAACCGGCAGCAGCAGGCCGGTGCCACCGCGCTCGGCGGCGCGCTCCGGCAAACATCTCGGCGGACAGGTTGAGCTGGGCGGGATCCATGCCCTGCGAAGCCAGGTTTTTCTTCATGTCTTCAGCCAGGCGGGCGGCTTCTTCGATTCACCAGCACCTGCGGCATGGAATTCGTGGCTTTGGCGCAGCGCGGCCATTACCGCGTCACGGTTTTTGCCGTCCACGCGGCGTTTGACTTCGCGGGCAACGTTTTTGCGGACTTCTTCGCGCATTTTTCACGGTGTCGCCGTCTTCAATGCCCAGCGCGCGGGCGAACTGTTCGTCCACTTCGGGCAGCACGGGTTCGGCAACATTGTGCAGGGTGATGGCGAAAACGGCGGTTTTTGCCGGCAACGTCTTTGCCGTGGTAGTCGTCGAGGGAATTTGACTTCAACGTCTTTGCTTTCGCCTTCTTTCAGGCCGCTGACGCCGGCTTCAAATTCAGGCAGCATCTGACCCTGGCCGAGAATGAAAGGGTAGTTTTTGGCGCTGCGCCGCTTCGAGGGATGCCGTCGATGGTGCCGGCAAAGTCGATGATGACGCGGTCGTCGTTTTGTGCGGCGCGCTCGACGCGGTTGTAGCAGGTGCGCTGTTTGCGCAGGATGTCGATGGTTTTGTCGCTTCGGCATCGCCTACTTCAGCGCTGGTTTTTCGATTTCCAGCGCGGAAAGGTCGTCCTACTTTGATTTCAGGATAGACTTCGTACACGCACGGCTTGGAAGGAATCGGCGTTTCTGGTTTTCAACCGGCTCGATGCCGGTGAGGGCGGCCACGCGCAGGTTTTCGCCTGCGACGGCTTCTTCAAAGGCTTCGCGCACGGCGTCGTTCAATACGTCGTTCTGGATGCCGGCGCCGTACATGGAGGCGACCATTTTCAGCGGCGCTTTGCCGGGGCGGAAGCCGTCGATGCGCACGCGGCGGGCGGTCTGCTTCAGGCGGCGGTCGGTTTCGGCGTTTACCGCTTCCCATGCCACGGTAACGGTGGTTTTGCGTTCCAGAGGGTTCACTTGTTCGGTTGTTTCGCTCATGGCGGCCTTTCTCAATTTAGCGTTCGGTGGTTTCAAAAAAACGCGCGAGTTTAGCACAATAAAAGTTTTTCAGGCAGCCTGAAAAACACAAAAATGCCCGTTTTTCATGCACGGGCGGCACCGCGAGATGCTCAGTTACCGCCACTCCTTTCATGCCGGCAACCATGCCGACATGCTCAAACATTCACCCTGTTTCTGACGCTGGAATATTTCGGCCGCAAAGACAAACCCTATTGGTATATCGACACCCACGCCGGCGCCGGACTGTATGCGCTCGATTCGGTTTTTGCGCAAAAATTGGGCGAGTACCGCGACGGCTGGCTGCGCGTGCGGCAGGCGGAAACTTCCGGCCGATCTGGCGCGTTTCGCTGCTTTCGTGCGCGAAAGGCAGCCTGAAAAACTCACTACTGCGGCTCGCCGTGGCTGGCTGCCGAGTTGCTGCGGCCGGACGACCGCATCCGCTGTTTTGAAATGCACCTGGCCGATTTTCCGCTGCTGGAACAGACGCTTGCTGTCGTCGGCCGCCGCGCCCAAGTCCGCTGCGAAGACGGCTACGGCGGACTGTTGTCGCTGCTGCCGCCGCCGCCGCGCCGCGCCGTGGTGCTGGTCGATCCGCCCTATGAGGAAAAGCAGGACTACCGGCGGGTGGCCGACACGCTGCAGGCCGCGCTTAAGCGCTTTGCCACCGGCTGCTATCTGGTGTGGTATCCCTGTTTGAGCCGTGCCGAAAGCCGGACGCTGCCGGAAAAACTGGCGGCGCTCTCGCCGTCGCTGCGCGCCGAACTCCACGTCCGCCGCCCGCAGGCTGACGGCTTCGGCATGCACGGCAGCGGTATGTTCGTTATCAATCCGCCCTATGTGCTGGCGGCGCAGCTGCGCGAAAACCTGCCCGCGCTGACGCGGCTGCTGGCGCAGGACGAGGGCGCGCATTTCGTGCTGAAACGCGGGGTTTTGGATTGAATGGTACGCGCCGAAGGCAGCCTGAAAAACCGGCGGCGGTTTTATCGGGCGGCAAAGTGGCATGGGCAAAAGGGCTTGATGGTTTTCAGGCTGCTTTTCCGGGTTGGAAAAGCAGCCTGAAAAGATCTATTGAAGGCGTTTGGAATGGTGCCGCTGTTTTAGGCGCTGCGTTTGGCTGGAGCAGGGGCGCCGTTTTGCAGGGCGCTGAAGCGGGTATCGAGAATGCGCTCGGCGGCGGGCGGGATGTCGAACTGCCCGGGATTGCGAGTTCAGATGCCGATCAGGCCGGCCACGCAGCTTTGCAGATACAGGGTGGACAGCTCGAGATCGGTGTCGGCCGGCAGCAGGCCGCGCTGGTGGCACAGCTGCATCACGCTGCGGATTTGGCCGTGGCCGATTTCGTAATATTTTTCCACCAGCTCGGTAATCGCCTGGTTGGCGGGGCTGGCTTCGCATTTCATATACAGCACGTTGCAGAATTTTTGGTGTTTTCGTCCTGCGCCATGCGCCGGAAAATGCCGAGTATGCTGGCGCAGATGCGCCCACCAGATTAGTCGGAGGCTTTGGCTTCGTCAGGTCGAAAGGCTCGACCAGCGGGGTGAAGTAGCAGTGGAACAGGGCGTCGAACAAATCTTCTTTGTTTTTGAAATGCCAGTAGAGCGCGCCGCAGGGTACGCCGGCTTCTTGGGCAATTTCCTGCAGCGAGGGCGGGTTACGCCGTTGCGCCAGAATACTTCCAGCGCCGCGTCCAGCGGGTGCTGGCGGGTTTTGGGCTTCGATTTTGGTTTTGCGCATGGTGGTTTGTGGTGCTTGGTTAGAAATGGTAAAGGGCTGAATCTGCCATACAGGCTTGTATGTATAATGCCGCGTCTTTGACAGAATGTAAAACCCCGATGCGCTGCCCGAGAGCTTTTTCAGGCAGCCTGAAACATTTAAAAACCTTGTTAAACAATCTGTGAAAATCAGGAAAAATAAAATGACCCACTCATCACGCGGCCGGCGCCTGACAGTGCTGGCGTTGTTGCCTGCCGCTGGCATTGGCGGCCTGCCCGAATAGAAACGAAAGAGCGGCAAAAAGCAAATCGCCGAAAAACGGCGCAGCTGCAGCCTGAAGTTTCGGTGCTGACGGTAAAAGCCGAAGACGTGCTGCTGGAAACCGTGCTCGGCGGCCGGTTGGAAAGCGGTGCGCACCGCCTACATCGTGCCGCAGGTCAGCGGCATCGTGAAACGCCGCCTGTTTGAAGAGGCTCGTTCGTTAAAGCCGCGCCGCTTTACCAGCTTGACGATGCCGCCTACCGCGCCAATCTGGAAAGCGCCCGTGCGTCGCTGCTGTCTGCCCAGGCTGCGCTGGCGAAAGCCAATGCCGATGTGTCGCGCTACCAGCCGCTGGTGCAGGCCGATGCCATCAGCCGCCAGGAGTGGGATGCGGCGCTTACTGCCAAGCGTTCGGCCGAAGCGCAGGTGAAATCGGCGCAGGCGGCCATCAATGCGGCGCAGGTCAATGTGAACCATGCCTATATCACCGCGCCGATTGCCGGCATCATCGGCGAATCGAAAAGTCAGCGAAGGCGCGCTGGTTACCGCCAACAGTACCCAGATGGCGCTGATCCAGCAGAACGACCCGATGTATCTCAATATCCAGCGGTCGGTCAGCGATATGCTGAAACTGCGCCAGCAGCTTTCCAGCGGCGAGCGCGTGCTCAACGAAGCGATCGAAGTCGGCGTTGAATTTGAAGACGGCAGCGAATACCCGCACAAAGGCCGCCTGCTGTTTACCAACACTACGGTGGACGAGAGTACCGGCCAGGGTTAATCTGCGCGCAGCGATTCCCAATCGAACCTGATTCTGATGAGCGGGCTGTATGTGCGGGTGAAACTGCCGGTATCCGGCGTCGCTCAATGCCTATGTGGTGCCGCAGCGTGCGGTTACCCGCAGCAAAACCGACACCGTAACCATTGTCAATGCCCAAGGCGGCTTCGAGCCGCGCACGGTGAAAATCGTGGCGCAAAAGGGCGACAGCTGGGTCATCAGCGAAGGCCTGAAAGACGGCGATAAAGTGGCGGTGGACGGCACCATGATCGCGGGCATGCTCCATTCCAAGAGCGTGAAAACCAAAGAATGGCAGCCTGAAAAGAAAGAAGCCGCATCCGCGCCCGCCACTGCGGTTCAGGCTGCTTCCGCTCCGGCTGCTGCGGCGTCCGCGCCCGCAGCTTCGGTGCCGGCATCCGCACCGGCCGCATCGTCAGCCCAATAAACGGAGTGGAACATGGCAAGATTCTTTATTGACCGCCCGATTTTTCGCCTGGGTGATTTCCATCTTTATCATCTTGGCGGGTATTTTGGGCATCCGCAGCCTGCCAGTATCGCAATATCCTTCGGTGGCCGCACCCACCATCAGCCTGAACGCGACCTATCCGGGCGCTTCGGCGCAGGTCATGGAAGACAGCGTGCTGGCGGTGATCGAGCGCAGCATGTACGGCATCGAGGGCTTGGACTACATTTCCACGTCCGCCGACTCCAGCGGCAGCGGTTCGGTATCGCTGACCTTTACGCCGAAAACCGACGAAGACGTTGCCCAGCAGGAAGTGCAGAACAAGCTCTCCGAAGTGCTGAGCACGCTGCCGGCCACCGTGCAGCAGTATGGTGTCAAGGTTTCCAAATCGCGCTCCAACTTCCTGATGGTGCTGTCGCTGGACTCGCAAACCCAGGAAGTCGCCGATATGGCCGACTACGCCCAGCGCAACATCATCCCCGAGCTGCAGCGCGTCGAAGGCGTGGGTGCGGTGCGCATGTTTGCCGCCCAACGGGCGATGCGCATATGGGTTGATCCGCAGAAACTCAAAGGCTACAACCTGTCCTTTACCGACGTTTCCGCCGCGATCAACGCGCAAAACGCGCAATTTCCGCCGGCTCGCTCGGCGCTCTGCCGGCAGTGGAAGGGCGGGGCTTTACCGCCACCAGTACCGCTGAAGGCCAGCTCAGCACGCCCGAAGAGTTCGGCAACATCATGCTGCGCAGCAGCTGGCGAGGGCGGCAACGTCTATCTGAAAGACGTCGCCCGCATCGAACTGGGCTCGAGAGCTATGCCACCACCATGCGCCTGAACGGCAAACCGGCGGTGGGTATCGCGGTGATGCTCTCCAACAGCGGTAACGCCACCGCCACCGCCGCTGCCGTTAAAGCGCGGATGGAAAAAGCTGCAGGAATTCTTCCCCGGCGACATGAAATGGAAAGCGCCTTACGACACCTGATTGCCGTCGATATTTCGATTGAGAAAGTGGTGCATACGCTGGTTGAGGCGATGGTGCTGGTGTTTATCGTGATGTTCGTTTTCCTGCAAAACATCCGCTATACCCTGATTCCGGCGATTGTGGTGCCGATTTCGCTGTTGGGCGCGTTTGCCGGTATCTACTATTTCGGCATGTCGATCAACGTGCTGACCATGTTCGCCATGGTGTTGGTGATCGGTATCGTGGTGGACGACGCCATCGTGGTGGTGGAAAAACGTCAGAAAGGATTATGTCGGAAGAGGCTTGGCGCCGCTGCCGGCTGCAAAAGGCGATGAGCCAGATTACCGGCGCGGTTATCGGTATTACCGCCGTGCTGATTTCGGTGTTTATCCCGCTGACCCAGTTTGAAGGCGCGGTGGGCAATATTTACCGCCAGTTTGCCGTTACCATGATTCTGGCAATCGCCTTCTCCGCCTTCCTGGCTGACGCTCACCCCGCTCTGTGCGCCACCATGCTCAAGCCGGTGGAAAAAGGGCATCATTTGGAAAAACGCGGCTTCTTCGGCTGGTTCAACCGCATGTTTGACGCCGGCAACAAACGCTATGAAGGCGTTGTCGCCAAAAATCCTGCGCAATTCCGCCGCCTCAATGGTGATCTGGCTGGCCGTTGGCGCCGGTGCGGTGTGGATGTATGCCCGCCTGCCCGAATCTTTCCTGCCGGTTGAAGACTCCGGCAACTTTATGGTCAGCGTGCAGCTGCCGGCCGGCGCCTCCAAAGCGCGTACCGACAAAACCATCGAAGCGGTGGAAAAAGTGGTGATGGCCAAAGAAGTAGTGAGAGCATCATCACGGTATCCGGTTTCAGCTTTTTCAGGCAGCGGCCAGAACGCTGGCCATCGGCTTTGTATCGCTCAAAGACTGGGACGAGCGCCCCGGCCTGATCCATTCGGCCAGCATCGTTGCCCAAATGCTGATGGGCGAACTGATGACCAGCGGCGCCGTCAAAGACGGCTTCGCGCTGGCAGTCAACCCGCCCGCCATCCGCGAGCTGGGTAACGGCGGCATCGAGTTCTACCTGCAGGATCGCAACAACAGCGGTCACGCCGAACTGATGGCCAAGAGTAACGAACTGCTGGCGAAAATGAGCCAGAGCCAATGTTCTCCGGCCCGCGCAACAACGGCCTGCCCGACTCGCCGCAGCTCGAGCTGGAAATCGACCCGCAAAGCGATGGCGGCGCAGGGCATCAGCATGACCAGTGTGCGCGCCACCCTTGCCGCAGCCCTGGGCGGCAGCTATGTCAACGACTTCCCCAACAACGGCCGCCTGCAGAAAGTGATGGTTCAGGCCGAAGCATCCGCCCGTATGCGGGAAGAAGACGATGCTCCAGCTTACCGTGCCCAACGGCAGCGGCCGAGGCCGTTCCCCTGTCGTCCTTTGTCAAAGCCAAATGGGTGCCGGGCGTCGAGCAGAGCCTGCGCTTTAACGGCTATCCCGCCGTGCAGATGAGCACCCAGGTCGACAACGGCTCCACCGGCCAGGCGATGGCCGAAATCGAGAAAAATGGTCAAAAAGACCTGGGTGGCGGCTACAGCGTCGAATGGCAGGGGCCAGTCGCGCGAAGAAAGCCAAAGGCTCGTCGCAAAAAGCTGATGCTCTACGGCTTTGCCGCGCTGTCCGGTATTCTTGGTGCTGGCCGCGCTGTGTAAAGCTGAGTCGATTCCCTTTGCCGTGCTGCTGGTTGCCCCGCTGGGTCTGTTCGGCGTCGTGTTTGGCGTTGCCAGCCGCAACCTGTTCAACAACAGCGTCGGCATGCCGGTGGCCTTTGCCAACGACATCTATTTCACCGTCGGCATGATTACCGTGATGGGTCTGAGCGCCAAAAACGCCATTCTGATTATCGAGTTTGCCAAAGACCTGCAGGCCGAAGGCAAAAGCGCGCTGGCCGCGGCACTCGAAGCGGCGCACCTGCGCTTCCGTCCGATTCTGATGACTTCGTTTGCCTTTATTTTTGGGCGTGGTGCCGCTATACTTCGCTTCTGGCGCCAGCTCCGGCAGCCAGAGCGCCATCGGTACCACCGTATTCTGGGGTATGACCATCGGCACCCTGTTGTCGGTATTCCTGGTGCCGGTGTTCTACGCCGTGGTGCGCGGCCTGTTTAAGCCGACCAAGCACGAGCTGGAAGTGGCCGCCGCCAATGCCCACCTGCACAGCGAAAGCCACCAAGATTCCGACAGCCACAACCCTTAAACCTTTTCAGGCTGCCTGAAACCAGGCAGCCTGAAAGAGAAAGGACAACCATGAAAACCACATTCAAAACCCGTCCTGCTGGCCGTCAGCACCGCCGCCGTTTTGTCGGCGTGCAATCTGGCGCCCAAATACCAGCAGCCCAAAGTCGATCTGCCCGCCGAGCAGTTCCGCTACGACGCCCGCGACAACGGCGTCCGCGCCGCCGCCGTCGGCTGGCAGGACTACTTCGCCGATCCGCGCCTGCACCGCCTGATCGAAATCGCCCTGAAAAACAATACCGACCTGCGCACCGCCAGCACTGAACGCCGAGCAGGTGCGCACCCAGTACGCCATCGCCCGCGCCGACCGCTTCCCCGGCGAACGGCAACGGCAGCGCCACCGCAGCAGCAACGCCAATGGCGCCGGCAACGCTTTCAGCGCCGGTTTGGGCATCGCCTCCTTCGAGCCTCGACTTGTGGGGCAGGGGTGCGCAACACCAGTCAGGCCGCGCTGCAGAGCTACTTCGCCAGCACCGCCGCCTGACGCCACCCATCTGAGCCTGATTTCCAGCGTCGCCAAAGCCCACTTCAACGAAATCTACGCCGAAGACGCCATGAAGCTGGCGCAAAACGTGCTCGACAGCCAGCAGGAAACCTACCGTCTGGCCAGCTGCGCCACTAAAGCCGGCGTGATTTCCGCCATCGACCTGCGCGAGCAGAAAACCGTGATTGAAAACGCCAAAGCCTCCTACGCCGCCGCCGTCCGCGCCCGCGAGCAGGCACGCAACGCCCTCGAGCTTCTGATCGCGCAGAAACTGCCCGACGATCTGCCCGCGCCCTGCCGCTGGCACAGCAGTTCAATATCCGCAACCCTGCCCGCCGGCCTAAGCTCCGAAGTGCTGCTCAACCGCCCCTGACATCCGCGCCGCCGAGCACAGCCTGCGTCAGGCCAACGCCAATATCGGTGCCGCCCGCGCCGCTTTCTTCCCCACCATCGGTCTCACCGGCAACGCCGGCTTCAGCAACAGCGAACTGAGCAATCTGTTTGAATCCGGCAGCCGCAACTGGTCGATCGGCGGCGTAATCAGCGTACCGATTTTCAACTGGGGCAAAACCAAGGCCAATCTCGATGCCGCCAAAGTCGCCCAGGAAAAACCATCGTCGCCTACGAAGCCGCCGTGCGCAGCGCCTTCCGCGACGTGGCCGACGCCCTGGTGGCGCGCGCCGCGCCTCAACAGCCAGTACCAGGCCAACAGCGCCCAGGCCAAAGCCCAAGCCGAACGCCTGCGCCTGATCCGCCTGCGTTACAAACACGGCGTTTCCAGCTCGCTCCAGCCTGCTCGACGCCCAGCGCGGCGAGCTATTCGGCTGACAGCACCACTGTCCACCCGCCTGAATATGGCCGAGAGCCTTGCCGATCTCTACAAAGTGCTCGGCGGCGGTCTCAAGCCGCTACACGCAGGACGACGAACGGGTGCGCGCCCAGCTCAAAAGCGAGTCGGCGACGCCCCGCGCCGCCGAGAACAGCAGCAGTGCCAGCGCCCCGCAGCAGCAGTAAACACCACTGAGCAAGGCAGCCTGAAAAACCGGTTTTTGGTTTTCAGGCTGCGCTGATTTTCAGTTGTAGCTTGGGTCGCGATCCAACATATCTTTGGCATCGAAAATGTTGGGTTTGGCAACCCAACCTTGTATATCGAAACACCCGTATCACTAGCAACAAAACCGTCCGGCCGCCACCCGTACCCAACCGAGGCAAACAACCGTTGCGTAGCTCAGGGGAGCGGTCGGGCAACCCATCGACACAACCGGACAGTTGCCAGACAACACAGCGAATGCAAAGGCAGGGTTTATGATGAGTACCCAATACAATTACGCAGGTATCGACATCGCCAAACGAAACTTCGTCATCTCCGTTTCGTCTTTGTCTAAAAACCAAAACCGAAACCAACAACCCGAAAGGTATCGCCCATACTATCGAGTACCTGAAACACAAGGTCGCCCTCGTCGTCATGCGGAAAGCACCGGCGGTCTCGAAGTCCCGCCGCCAAAGCCATCCACCGTGCAGGGGCATAGCTGTGATTATCGCCAACCCTCGTCAGACGCATCAGTTTGCCCAATCACAGTCGCTGACCAAAACCGATGCCAAGATGCCAAAATGCTCGCCTTCTTCGCACAGATGACGGCACAGAAAGAAGGTTGGCAAACCATGCTCTACCAGCCGCCCACCGAAGCGGAAGAAGTGTTGGAAGCATTGGTTAACCGCCGCAACCAGCTGGTGGATATGCGGACGGCCGAGAAAAACCGTCTGCATCAGGTTCACGAAACGCAAGTCGAAAGCGTCAAACAACTGATTGCCCATTTTGACCGGCTGATTGACGAATTGGACAAACAAATCGACGACCACACCCACACGCATTTTGACGGCAAAGCCCAAGTGGCAGAGCAGATCAAAGGCATCGGTTCGATAACGACGGCTACGCTGATGGCGATGCTGCCCGAATTGGGACGGCTGAACCACAAACGGATAGCGAGTTTGGTCGGTATTGCCCCGCACCCGAGGGAGAGCGGGGAAACCAAATTCAAAAGCCGCTGCTTCGGCGGAAGGTCTGAGGTGCGTAAGGCGCTGTATATGGCCACCGTGGTGGCGACACGTTTTGAACCGCTTATTCAGGTTTCTATCAGCGCCTGCTGTCCCAAGGGTAAGCCGTATAAGGTTGCCGTTACGGCATGTATGCGCAAACTGCTGACGATATTGAAATGCCCGGATGCGTGATTATTTTGCCGAAAAACGGTATCCTAACGGCTTGATTTGAGTTTTGGTATTTTTGCCCGACAGGGGTGAAAAAGTACAGTTGCTACCTATTGGGGCGTAGGGGAAGGGAGCAAGGTATGCGGCGGGATGGCGTTTCAGGCTGCCTGAAAGGCTGTTTTGCGTAAGCCCGCGTAAATTTACCGAGAAAAATTGTCGGCCTATGGCGTATTGTGCGGCGGGTTTTGCTAAAATCCGCCCTTTGCGTCCGCTGGTGCCGTTTCGGTCTGCGGGTGCCCGCACACAAAGCCGCAGGCAGCCTGAAGCTGTCCGCCCGTTTTCTGGCCGTGCCGCCGCCTGTATCGGCGGCCGTTTTGGCGCAGGCGGACGGCGCCGATACGGGTTTTCAGGCTGCCGCAATACCACAAAAATACAAGGATTTTTATGCTGTTATGGCTGGCCAAGTTCAGCAACTGGTTCTCGGTGCTGAATGTTTTCCACTACACCACCTTTCCGCGCGGTGATGGCGGCGCTGACGGCGCTGGCGTTCAGCCTGATGCTCGGGCCGTGGACGATCCGCAAGCTGACGGCGCTGAAGGCTGGGCAGGCCATCCGCAGCGACGGGCCCGCAGACGCATCTGGTCAGAGCCGGCACGCCCGACGATGGGCGGGGTGCTGATTCTGCTGTCGATTACGTTGTGCCCACGCTGCTGTGGGGCAATCCGTCCAATCCTTATCTGGATTCTGATCGGGGTGCTGCTGGGCACGGGTGCGCTGGGTTTTACGACGACTGGCGCAAGGTGGTTTATAAGGACCCCAACGGCGTGTCGGCGAAATTCAAAATGGTGTGGCAGACGGTGGTGGCGCTGGCCGCCGGCGCGCTGCTGTTTTATGTTGCCCGCTCGGGGGCGACCAATATCCTGATCGTGCCTTTTTTCAAGCAGGTGGCGCTGCCTTTGGGCGTGGTCGGCTTTGTGGTGCTGGCGTATTTCACCATTGTCGGCACGTCAATGCGGTGAATCTGACCGACGGCCTGGACGGGCTGGCGGCGTTTCCGGTGGTGCTGGTGGCCGGCGGGCTGGCGGTGTTTGCCTACGTTACCGGCCACGTTAAGTTTGCCGGATATCTGCAGCTGCCTTTCGTGCCGGGCGCCAACGAAGTGGTGGTGTTCTGCGCGGCAATGTGCGGCGCCTGCCTTGGCTTTTTGTGGTTCAATGCCGCGCCGGCGCAGGTGTTTATGGGCGATGTCGGCGCGCTGGCGCTGGGCGCGGCGCTGGGTACCGTAGCGGTAATCGTGCGCCAAGAATTTGTATTGGTCATCATGGGCGGCCTGTTTGTGGCGGAAGCCTTGTCGGTGATGCTGCAGGTGGGCTGGTACAAGAAAACCAAAAACGTATCTTCCTGATGGCGCCCATCCACCACCACTTCGAGCAAAAAGGGCTGGAAGGAAACGCAGGTGGTGGTGCGCTTTTGGATTATCACCATCGTGCTGGTGCTGGTCGGTCTGGAGTACGCTGAAAAATCCGTTAGGCAGCCTGAAAACCCGTTTCAGGCTGCTTGGTTGAACATAAGGAGAAACGCTATGTTGGATGCTTTGATGCTGCTGGTGTTCGGCAAACTGCAGGAGCATGTATACGAAGAAACGTCGCGCGCCTGGCAGTGGGCGCTGGCCTATACGCTGTTTGTTCTCGGCGGCCAGCTGTTCGGCGGCAATGCCAATCTGCTTTGCCCTGCTGATCAGCGCGGTGCTGGTTTTTCTTTATGCCTGGGCGTATTTCGGCCTGCTGCGCTATTTGTCGACAGCCCTGATGGTATGGCTGCTGGTGTATGTCGGCGGTGCGCTGCTGCCGCTGCTGATTGCCCTGAAGCTGATTGCTGCGGCGCAGCCTTGAGATGCAGCCTGAAAACAAGGACGCACAAATGTCTTCTTCTTCGGAAAATAAGATTCAAACCGCGATTTGGATGATCGGCATGGCGCTGTTCGGCGCCTTCGGCTATGGGGCTGGAAGTTTATCGACGCCGCCGGCAAAAGCGCCGAAGGCCTGCAGGCCGGGCAGGTGCTTCGGCGGCGTCGCAGATGCGCTCGGGCGGCGACGGCTTTGCGCCCGCATCGGCTTCGGGCATCAACTACGGGTCTTCGGCCGAGAGCGTCAGCAGCGGGCAGGACGTTGCGCCATCGAAGCGGGCGAGTTCTCCCCTACCGCAGCGGCCGCCCGCGCGTGCTGCTGTCACTACGCAACAGCGGCAGTTTCGCCGTATCGTCGGTGTATGTGAGCCTGACGCTGCTATCTCGACGGCAAGGCCGATGCCAAAGCTATCGGCATTCCGGTGAAACTGTCCAGCCTGCTCGCGCCCGGCGCCGAAACCGTAATCGCCGTGCCGCTGGATGATGAAAAATGGTGGCGAGACGCCGTGCGCCAAAGCCGGCTCGCGACGGATGACGGCACAGATTGTCGCGGTGGGCGACGGCAGCTATCAGGACATCGACTACCGCAAACCGGCGCCGCGGTTTTCCCTGAGCCAAACCGCCAACGAATGGGATACGCCCGCCGAAATTCCCGCACCACGTCCCGACAATGGCGAAGCGCGGCGGCCGGAGCGCATAATCGACAGCGAACCGCGCATCGATATGCCCGCGCCGAAAGCTCCCGCCGCCGGCCGAGCCGGCCGAGAGCAGCGGCCGCCGCGTGCAGCGCGCGCCGGCACCCGCATCGATTTGGACGACGACGAAGCCGTTTTCCCGCCTGCCCGACGAGCCGGGCGTGATTTCGGTAGAAGTGCAGGAAGGGCGCAAATAGCCCGGCTGTTTCAGGCAGCCTGAAAGCAAATACCAACACGGATTAAAAACCAACAGCATGAACTGGCAAAACCGACACATTCTGGTCGCCGGCATCGGCGGCAGCGGCGTTTCGATGATCGCCTATCTGCGCGAAGCCGGCGCCGCCGTTGCCGCCTATGACGAAAACCTGCCGCCCGAGCGCCGCAGCGCGCTCCAAGAGCGTTTTCCGAATCTGGACTGCTTTTTCAGGCAGCCTGAAAGACGCGCTGGACAATGGTTTCGACACGCTGGCGCTCAGCCCCGGCATCAGCCGCCGGCAGCCTGAAATCGCCGCTTTTGAAGAGCGCGCGGCGGCCGCGTGCTCGGCGATGTCGAAATTCTGGCGCAGATGCTTGTAGAGGCGCGGCGATCCGGTGATCGCCATCACCGGCAGCAACGGCAAAACCACCGTAACCAGCCTGGTCGGTCACCTGTGCCGCGAAAGCGGGCTGGATACCGTGGTGGCCGGCAACATCGGCCTGCCGGTGCTGGAAGCCGAAATGGCGCGCGGCGGCAAAAAGCCGACGTGTGGGTACTCGAACTCTCCAGCTTCCAGCTCGAAAACCACCAGCAGCCTGAATGCCGCCGCTGCCGCGGTACTCAATATTTCCGAAGATCATCTCGAGCGCTACGACGATCTGCTCGACTACGCCCACGCCAGACCGCATCTTCCGTGGCAGCGGCGTGCAGGGTGCTCAACGGCGACGATGTGTTCTGCCGCGCCATGCGCCGCAACAGCCGCCGCGTCGAATGGTTTTTCGCTGAAGCAGCCTGAAAATTATTGGTTCGACGAGTCTTCAGGCAGCCTGAAAGCCGGCGGCGACACTTTGCTGGCACAATCGCGGAGTGCCGCTGCAGGGCAGCACACTCTGGCCAACGTGCTGGCAGCGCTGGCGCTGTGCGAAGCCATCGGCATCGAACGCGCCGAACTACTGCGCCATGTTGCCGGTTTCAAAGGCCTGCCCCACCGCGTGGAAAAATCGCTCGAGAAAAACGGCATTGATTTTATCGACGACAGCAAAGGCACCAATGTCGGCGCCACCGCCGCTGCAGTGGCCGGCCTGAACCGGCCGCTGGTGCTGATAGCCGGCGGCCAGGGCAAGGGGCAGGACTTTGCGCCGCTGGCGGCTGTCCTTAAAGACAAGGCGCGCGCGGTGTTTCTGATCGGCATCGACGCGCCGAAAATCGCTGCCGATCTGGCCGCCGCCGGCATTACCGGCGAATTTTGCGCCGACCTACCCGAAGCGGTGCGCCGCGCCTATGCCGCCGCCCGCAGCGGCGATGCCGTTTTGCTGAGTCCGGCCTGCGCCAGTCTGGATATGTTCCGCGGTTATGCCCACCGCTCCAAGTATTTGCCGCCGCCGTCGCCGCCCTTTGAGGCAGCCTGAAAGCGTTTCGCCCGCCCCGTATTGGCCCCTTATGAATCCGATTACCCGCTTTTTCCACTACTGCTCCGACGAGTCCAACCTGTTTAACCGCAACCTGCAGAAAAACGGCGACGTTTACGACCAAACCCTGCTGTGGGTGCTGCTCTGAGCCTGCTGGGGCTGGGGCTGGTGATGGTGTTTTCCGCATCCGCATCGCAGCTCGATCCCCACACTCGACCAGCGTACCGTGTATCTGTTCAAGCAGGCCAAGTTCGTGCTGTTCGGGCTGGTGCTGTGCGCCTATTTGATTGCGAAGGTGCCGATGTGGATTTTGGCAGCGCTTGACCAAATACATTTTTGGTAATGCTGCTGCTGCTGATGTGTTCGTCCCCTTTTTGGGTGAAACGGTAAACGGCGCCCGCCGCTGGCTGTCGCTGGGTTTTTATCAAAATCCAGCCCAGCGAGCTGTTTAAGCTGGTAACGATTATGTATATGGCGAGCTTTCGAAGCGCAAGCTCAACGTGCTCGACGACTTCAAGCGCGTCAGCTGGGTGGCGCTGCCCACCGGTGTCAGCATCGGCCTGATTTACGCCACCCGCGACTTGGGCTCGGCGCTGGTGGTGTTTGCGATTGTGGTGGCGCTGCTGTTTATCGCCAATCTGCCGTGGCGCTGGTTTTTTGTTGATTCTGGGCGCCGGCGTTTCGCTGGCGGTGCTGGTAATCGCCACCACCGATTTTTCGCCTGCGCCGCTTCGAGTGGCGCTGACGCCGTGGATTGACGCCAACGGCACCGGCTTTCAGGGACTCGGTTCGCTGCTGTCGATGGAAAGCGGCGGCCTGTTCGGCAAGGGTTTGGGCAAGGCGATTTTTCAAACGCGGCTTCCTGCCCGAAGCGCATACCGACTTTATCTTGGCGGTAATCGGCGAAGAATTGGGGCTGATAACGGTGGCGCTGTTGATTTTTCACCCTATCTGTGGATTGTGTGCGCGCGCTGAGCATCGGCAAGATGGCGCGCGACCAAACTATGTATTTCAACGCCTTTATCGCCACCGGCATCGGCGTGTGGGTGGCGGCGCAGAGCTTTATCAATATCGGCGTTAACATCAGCCTGCTGCCCAACAAAGGGCTGACCCTGCCGCTGGTTTCCTACGGCGGCTCGTCGCTGCTGGTGATGATGGCGGCCTTTACCATGCTGCTGCGCGTCGATTACGAAACCCGCCGCAGCATGCGCGGCTACGACGACGTGCTCGACCCGCGCGACAGAAAGCAGGCGCAGCCCGAAGCAAGGGCGCAAGGGCGAAAACATGAGCAAAACTTCCCCCACCTTTATGCTGATGGCCGGCGGCACCGGCGGCCATATTTTCCCTCGCGCTGGCGGTAGCGGCGGCGCTCAAAGAACGCGGCTGCAACGTAGTGTGGCTCGGGCAGCAGCGGCAGCATGGAAGAGCGGCTGGTGCCGCAGCACGGCATCACGCTGGAAACGGTGGCGATGAAAGGCGTGCGCGGCAACGGCCTGCTGCGGCTGGCCGCGCTGCCGTGGATGCTGTTTAAAGCCGTGCGCGCCGCCCGTGCCGCCCTGCGCCGCCATCAGGTCGATGCCGTAATCGGCTTCGGCGGCTTCGTTACCTATCCGGGCGGCGTTGCCGCGCGCTCGCTGGGGCTGCCGCTGGTGGTTCACGAGCAAAACGCGGTGGCCGGCCTGGCCAACCGCAAGCTGGCGAAAACGGCGGCGCGGGTGTTGTACGCCTTTCCGCAGGCGTTTCCCAACCGGCCCGACGGCCTGGTCGGCAATCCGGTGCGCGCCGATATTGCTGGTCTGCCCGCACCGCAGGAGCGCTTTGCCGGCCGCGAAGGCAGCCTGAAAAATCTTTGTGGTCGGCGGCAGCCTGGGCGCGCGCGCGCTCAATACCATCGTGCCCGCTGCGCTGGCGCTGCTGCCTGAAGAGCGGCGGCCGCAAATCGTCCACCAGTCCGGCCGCGGCAGTCTCGAAGCGCTGCAGGAAGCCTACCGCCAGGCCGGCGTGGCGGCCGAGTGCGTCGAGTTTATCGACGACACGGCCGCGGTGTACCGCGATGCCGATTTGCTGATCTGCCGCGCCGGCGCGCTGACCGTTGCCGAGCTGACCGCCGCCGGCGTTGGCGCGCTGCTGGTGCCCCTTCCCGCAGGCGGTGGACGACCACCAGACCGCCAATGCCCGCTTTATGGTTTCCGCCGAAGCCGGCCTGCTGCTCGCCGCAGGCTGCAGCTCGATGCCGCCGTCTGGCCGCGGTGCTGGCCGGACTCGACCGCGCCGCCTGCCTGCGCTGGGCGCAAAACGCCCGCACGCTGGCGATGCCCGACAGCGCCGAGCGCGTGGCCGATGCCGCGCTGGCCACCGTCAGGGCAGCCTGAAGCGAGGCAGCCTGAAAAGCGTTTTCAGGCTGCTTTTGTTTGTCTTTTTCCCGTTTCCGAATACCTATGCGCATTATTTCCGCCAATCTCAACGGCATCCGTTCCGCCTATAAAAGGCTTTCTGATTATCTCGCCGCCGCAGACGCCGATTTTGTCTGCGTGCAGGAACTCAAAGCACAGGAAGCCGATTTGGCCGACGACATGAAGCGTCCGCACGGCATGTACGGCGCCCTGGCATTGCGCCGAAAAACGCGTGGCTACAGCGGCGTTGCCCTTTACAGCCGCCGCCAACCCCGACCGCGTGCAAACCGGCATCGGCGTGGACGAGTTCGACCGCGAAGGCCGCTTCGTGCGCGCCGATTTCGGCCGCTTAAGCGTGGTGTCGCTCTATCTGCCATCCGGCAGCAGCGCCCCCTGAGCGGCAGGAAGCCAAGTTCCGATCTAGACGTTTTTCTACCCGATGCTCGATGCCATGCACGGCGAAGGGCGCGACATCGTCATCTGCGGCGACTGGAACATCGCCCACCAAAACATCGACCTGAAAAACTGGAAAGGCAACCAGAAAAATTCCGGCTTCCCTGCCCGAAGAGCGCGAATGGGTGGGCAAAGTCATCAACGAATTGGGCTGGCACGACACTTGGCGCGAGCTGTATCCCGAAGCGCCCGGCTACACCTGGTGGAGCAACCGCGGCCAGGCCTATGCCAAAGACGTCGGCTGGCGCATCGATCACCAGATGGCCACGCCGAACCTGGCCGCCGCCGCCCGCAGCGCGTCGGTTTACAAAGACGAGCGTTTTTCCGACCACGCGCCTTTGGTGGTCGATTACGACTATTCCCTATAAAGCCCGCCCGCGCGTTTCAGGCTGCCTGAAACGCGCGGGCGCTTTGTCCACGCCAAGCCCCAGCAGCCCATGCATTTTCCGATCTCGAAAGCCTGACCCCTGCTGATTGTGCGCGACGCCGGCGAGCCCGCGCTGTGGAGCGGGCGCTGGAATACAGCTATCCGATGGTGCAGAGCACAGCCTGCTCGGCCGCCCAAAGCATCGAGCAATGGCAGCGCGCGGCGTTCAGGCTGCTTTTTGCCGCCATCCGCGGCAACGGCGCGAGTGATGCTGGTGGCCTACGGTGCCGGCGCGCTGGCAGCCGCCGCGTGGTATTACCAAACCGACACCGCCGCCCAGCGCCGTGTTGCCGGCGTGATTTTTGCGTGTCGCCGCCGCGCGAAGCCTGGCAGGACGACCCCTACCACACCCTTGCGCGCTGCCGTTTCAACTGCAAAACCGCGCTGGTTATCGGCAGCGGCGACGAGCGCAGCCCCGAAGCCTGGGCGCGGCAGCAGGCCGAACACGGCGCGCCCGCCTGCTGGTATCGCCGCATACAGGGCGTTTGAACGGCGAAATGGGCGGCTGGCAGTGGGGCATGCGGCTGATGCAGGAAATGCTGATTTATTAGACTTTATTAGGCGCGGCGGGAGCAGATTTGCCGTTTGCGTGCAGCGCCGGCGCGAAAAAACAGCCTGAAAAAGCGGCAGCCGTTTTCAGGCTGCCGCTGGGACAAAGAAATCATTGGCGCACCCGACTGGGATCGAACCAGCGACCTTCAGCTTCGGAAACTGACGCTCTTCCAACTGAGCTACGGGTACCGCGCAAAACGGGCGCAAGAATACCCTGAAAAACGCCGTTTGGCAAAAAGCCTGCGCCCGCCGCCCGTATTTCCAGGCTGCCGCCGCCCTGTTTTTTGACGCACGCCAAAATTTCCGATTGGAAAGGCAAGGCGGATTGAGTATAATCGCGAAAATTCATGTTAATGTAAATTAACTTATACAAAGAAGCCGCAACCGCTTTGCCGGCCGGCTTTTGCAGAACACTCCACAATTACCAAAACGGTGAGGCCCGATTAAATGAAGAACCCGAACAAGCGCAAGGTTCGGCGCTGATTACCCTGCTGGGCGGCATCCTGATTCTGATAGCCGTGCTGTTCCTGCTGGTCAAACTTGCCACCACCAAATACGAAGGCGACGTTGCCGAAACCACCGAAGATGCCACCGAAACCCGCATCATCGCCCGTCGGCCGCCTGGTAGAGGGCGACGGTACCGAGCCCGGCCAGCGTACCGGCCAGCAGGTGTTCGACAAAGTCTGCGTCCAATGCCACGCCGCCGACGCATCCACCGCCTTCTCGCCCAAAAATCACCCACAACGACCAATGGGCGCCGCGCATCGCCAAAGGCTTTGACGCCCTGCTCAACAGCGCCATCAACGGCTTTAGCGGCCCCTGAAGGCGGCAATATGCTCGCCAAAGGCGGCGCGTCCGACCTGACTGACGAAGAAGTCGCCCGCGCATTGGTTTACATGGCCAACAAATCCGGCGCCAACTTCAGCGAACCGCGAGGCCGGCGGCGCAGCCACCGCTGCCGCATCCGACAGCGCCGCTTCAGGCGCCACCGCCGATACCGGTGCCGCCGGCGAAGCGCCCAAAGCCGAAGGTAAGCAGAAGCCAAAGCCGAAGGCAAAGCGGATGCTGCACCCAGCCGATGCCGCCGCCGGCAGCCATTTTCGACAAAAACCTGCTTCGCCTGCCACGGCGCATCGTCCGCCATTCCCAATATCCCGCGCATTACCCATAAAGACGAATGGGCGCTGCGCCTGAAAGCGGGCAAAGACACCGTGTACAAACACGCCATCTCCGGCTTCAACGCCATGCCCGCCCGCGGCGGCAATCCGGATTTGAGCGACGACGAAGTCAAAGCCGCAGTCGAGTACATGCTTAAAGAATCCGGCCTGTAAAGGCAGCCTGAAAAAGCAAATAAAGCGCAATCCTTGCGGTTGCGCTTTATCTGCTAGCAGCTTTCAGGCTGCCTGCGCGGATATCGGGCAGCCTGAAAAACCGGTTATCCGCTATCAAGACTACAGCAGCAGGCAGCCTGAAACACCGCCAAGCGGCACCCGCAATCCCGTTCACAACTGATCATCAAAGGAAAAACCATGAACAAAGCACTTACACGGCAGCCTGATCGGCATCGTTCTAATCGGCGGCGGTCTCGCCGGCGGCAGCTACCATATGGGCAGCCGGCTCGAAGACAGCTACCGCAACAGCTTTAATCTCAACGACAAACGTTTCGCCGTTACGCTCAAAAGACTTCTCTATGGGCCCCCTGTCCGGCAAAGCCGCGTGGACGGGCGAAATCACCCCCGATTTGTGCGATCCCAGCCTGAAATTCATCGTCCGCGGCGAAGACATCTCGCACCGCAGCTGACCGGCTACCGCGTCGAATCGAAAATCTATCTGGTGCGCCCCAAAGACAACAGCGCAGTTTTTGCTGTTTGACACCGATACCGCTATCGGCTGGACGGGCGATATCGACGGCAGCCTGAAAGTGCCGCCGGCAGCCATGCCGACGGCAAACCGGCGATGAACAGCGAAGGCGATTTTGGCCGTTACCCGCGACGACTTTCGCATCGAATGGCAGCAAAATCAGCGGCCGTTTCAAAGGCGGGCGCCAAGATGGCGAAACCGAAATCCGCTCCTTCGAGCTGAGTATGCCCCTGGTGAAAATCAGCCAGGCAGGCGGGGATAGCGCCGGTTTGAACCGAAAAACCTGAATTACTACAACGATATCGGCATCAGCACCTTCGGCAGCCGTCCGGTATCGCGGCAGCGACAAACTCGATATCGAATCCTTCAGCTTCACCAACAGCAGCGGCGATATGCGTTTGAGCAACCTGAAAATGGGCGGCACGCAAACCGCCGACGGCAAAAGCCTGTCCTACAATTGGAACGGCGACATCGGCCGCTTTTTTCTGAGCAGCAGCGACCAGTTCGGCAGAGGGCGCTATTCCATCGACAAAATCCATTTAAACAGCCACATCAAGGGTCTGAACATCGCCGCGCTGGAAAACTGCACGCGCTGCTCAAGCGCCAGCCAGACCTGCGTGCCGCATGAAGAGAGCAGACGCGGGCGATGCGAGGACTTTATCGTCGAGCTGGCCAAAAACGGCGTAAGCGCCGAATCTAAAGGCAACCAGCTGTCCTTCAACGGCGGCACCGCCACCGCCGAGGCCCAAAGCCAGCCTGCCCGCCGGCGACTACACCGCGGAAAACCTCCGAGCAAAGCATGGGAAGCCCTACGCTACAGCGCCCGCGCCAGCATCGATAAAAACTGATCCGGAAATCGCCAGACTCGAGAAAAAGGCCAGAAACCAGCGACGAAGAAATCGCCAAAGCCGTTGCAGAAATCGTCACACTCACCGGCGGCCGCGAAGAGGGCGACAAAATCGTGATGTCGATCGAGAAGCAGTAAAAGCAAGCAGACAAAAGCAGCCTGAAACGGTTCGGATGCCGTTTCAGGCTGCTTTTTGCTCGTTGCGCACAAAGGCGGTGCGGTTTTTCAGGCTGCCCTTGGGCAGTCTTTTTGTTTTTAGCGGATAGCTTGGGTGGCAAAGCCAACATCAGCAGGGGGTTGCGCTGCATTGTTGGGTTCTTGACCCAGCTGCAATACCGCCAGACGGTGCGCGGTGCGCACCCCACAGCCGGACGGCAACAGGTGCCAAACGGCAGCGGATAGGGCTGCCCGCGCACCGAAAAACGGTGCCGCCTGATCGCCTTTTATCCCATTCCAAACCCGAAAAAGGCAGCCTGAAAGCGCCAAACCGCCCGACAAACGGTACTCCCTCTCCCATCAAAACGGGAGGGTCGGGGTGGGGCAAACGTTTGTGCTACAGCAAACCAGCGTTTCTGCCGAAACGCCACCCTCATTTCAACCCTCCCCGCGCTTGGGCGCAGGGAGGGAGCAAAGGGCGCGGTGGGACGGACGGTTTCAGGCTGCCTTTGCAGACTGCCTTCACGTTTCAAAAAGACTGATTGCCAACAGCCCTATCCAAGGCAGCCTGAAAGCCGTTTCAGCGCTCGGCAAACGCTGTGCCGCGAAATACCCGTTGAGGGTTGCCGCGCTCTACGCGGTACAGCGATTTGCAGGCGGCGGCGGCCTGTCCGGCAGGCATCGGCCTGGCGGCGGGCGGCGAGTTTCAGCGCGAGCAGTTCCAGCGCGCGTTTTTGTTGGCGTGCTGGCTGCGTTCGCTTTCCACGCACGCTGATGCCGCTGGGCGTATGCGTGCGCGCACGGCGGATTCGGTTTTATTGACGTGCTGGCCGCCCTTTGCCGCCGGCGCGGCAGGTTTGGAACAGCACGTCTTCCGGCCGGATATTGCTTGGTGCTGCGCGGTTTTCAGGCAGCCTGAACACGCCGATATACCAGTTTTTCGCGCGGATGGCGCGGGCGCAGCGGGCTGTCGCACACCCATTGCAGCGTGCCCCTGCCAGCGCCGCGCGGTGTCGTCAGCAAGGCAGCCTGAAAGGCGGACAAGGGCGGAGAGAATGCCGTGCTTGTCGGCGGTTTCTTCCAATACTTCGGCCTGCACGCCGGCCTGCCTGGCTTCGCGCAGGATTTGCGCCAGCACGAAACGGGCGAAAATGCGGCATCGGCCGGGCCTTTGGGCGGTGGAGATTTGCAGGGTGGCGGCGTCGTTTTCAGGCCGCCTGAACGGGATATCTGGTGTCATCGTTGCGCTTTCAGGCTGCTTAGCACGGCTGCCGTTTGCGTCGTCATCGCCTTGGCCGGCGCATTCGCCGCCGGTTTTGCCAGGTTACAACCGGTTTTGAAGCGCGCCACCAATTCAATCAGGCCGTGCGCGTGCATGGCGGCGATGATGCTGTCGATGTTTTTTGTAGGCCTGCGGGGCTTCTTCGTAAACCAGCGCTTTGTCGGCGCAGACGACCAGACTGCCGAAGGCGGTGCGACGCAGGCTGTCGGCGGAGTATTTGTGCGACAGGCGGCTTTTACATTCGCTGCGCTGCCATTTGCGGCCGGCGCCGTGGGCGAACGAGCGCAGGGCGGTTTCCCGACCGGCGGCGGGGCGACGAGATAGCTGTAGTCGCCGCGCGAGCCGGGAACCAGCACCAAGCCCCTGATCGGCGGGGTGGCGCCTTTGCGGTGCAGCCAGCCCGCTTCGCCGTCAAACGTGGCGGCTTCAAGGAAGTTGTGGTGCACGTCGGCAGGCATTCGCCGCTGCTGTGAAGCTTGTGCAGGATACGTTCGGCAATCAGCAGGCGGTTGGCGCGGGCAAAGGCGAGCGCGGACTGGTGTTCGGCCAGATAGGCTTGGGCGTCGGCGCTGTTTTCGGCAAGGCCGTGGTGGCCGAAAGGCTTCGACGTGGCGGCGCAGGATGTCTCCGCCCAGCCCGCGCGAGCCGCTGTGGACGAGCAGTTGCAGCGCGTCGTCGGCACGGAAGTTTTCAGGCAGCAAATCGGTGCGGTAAACGGTATCAACGGTTTGCAGTTCGGCAAAATGGTTGCCGCCGCCGATGGTGCCCAAGGCAGCCTGAAAGGGGAATCGGGCAGGATTTCCTGATCCGCGCCTGCTATTCGCCGCCACAGCGTCGATATGCCGATTGTTTGGCGAGTTTGGCAGGGTTTGCTTTTGGCGGCGGAACGGCGGTTTGCCAAAATGCCATGCCGCAGCCGATATCGCCGCCGATCAGTGCGGGATAAAAGACGGCCGACGCTGAAAAAGGCCGCGCCGATCAGGGTAGCCGCGGCCGGCGTGCAGATCGGCATACCGGCCCACGCGGCGCATGGCGGGAAGATGCGCGGTGGTTTCAGCTGGCGCACGGCGTTGCCTTCGATCCAGATGTCGGGGGTGGAAATTAGGGAGATGTTTGGGATGTGATTGCCGATATCGGTACCTTTTCCCGCCGGGGCAGCCTGAAAGCCGTTTATAAAAACGTCAGGGCAGCAAAAACGCGCCGTGTTCAGCGGGTTTGACCAAGCGTGTGAGAAAAATTGGGGAAAGCAGCCCGATGCGGGCAGGAAGATGCTGCCTAGGGCGGCCGGGCTGCAAAGAATGATGGGGAGACGGTTTGCGTGTTTCATGGTCTGTCCTTTCTTTGCATGGGTGGGAAAAGGGCGGCATCTTAGGGGCAAAAAGGCGGCGGCGGGCAAGTTTGCGCGGGATTGGGCGGGGTAAAACGGGTTTTGTCGCGCAGGCGAAAGCAGCCTGAAAGCCGCGCCGGTGCATGATTGGCGTGGAGGTGGCGGCGGGTGGCGTTTGCGAGACAGCCGTGCCGTTGTCGTCCAAGGGGGCGGCGGCAAGGGCAGGGTGCTTTTTCGTTATAATCCGCCCTTTAACGATTTTTCTCAGGCTGCCTGCCACCATGACGCCACACGATCCGCTTTGCCTGTTGGAACTTGGCTCGACGACCCTGCCGTCCAGTCTTTCGCCGCTCCAAGCCCATGCCGAAACCCGTCGCATTTTCGCGCAGGGGCGAACTAGAAGCGCTTCGAGGCGGACATCACCGCCGTGCTGCAGGACGAAAACCAGATTCCGTTTTGTCAGGAGCACCGCGCGCAGATGTACCACTTCCACCAGAGCACCGAGTATCCGAAAGGCGTGTACCGTGGCTGTGCAGCGCCGCGTTCACCGCAGCGGGCTGCCGCAGTGGCGGGTGCTGTGTCGACGTGGCGGCTTTCGACGAAATCTTGGGCGACGATGTTTATCTCGACGGCGTTTCGCACTACGTTGAGCAGCCTGAAAAAGTGCTGCTGTCGCTGAGCATCGCCGGCGGCGACACCGCCTATACGCTGGAATTCGATCTGGCCGCCGGCGCGGGTGGTGGAAAAGCGGCTTTCATTTTCCGCCGGCAAAGCCCGCATCGCCTGGCGCGACGAAACAGCGTGTGGGTCTGCCCCGCGTGGGACGACGCCAGCTCACCGAATCGGGCTATCCGCGGCAGGTGTGGCTGCTGCGTGGCGCGGCCAGAGTTTTGCCGAAGCCGAGCCGGTGTACGAAATGGATGCCGCCGGCGTGATGGTGCACGCCTGGCGCTATCTCGACGGCCAGGGCGCACCGATCGACCTGATCGAATCGTCGCACGGCTTTTTCAGCAAAACCTATTACCAGGTTGGCGCCGATCTTCAGCCGCAGCCGCTCGGCTCGCCTGAAGACTGGCGACATCACCGGCTATCTCGGCGGCCGGCTGCTCTTGCACCCTGCAAAAGCGAATGGCAGCGCGCCAACCGCAGCTATCCGGCGGGCAGCCTCGGTGGCGGTGAAGCTGTCCAAAGGCCAGCTTGGCGAGCGGGCTGCTGTTTGCGCCCAACAATCGCCAGTCGCTCGAAAGCGTGAAAGCACGCAAGCGCTTTGTGGTCGCTTCTGGTGCTCGACAAGGTTTCAGGCAGCCTGAAAGCGTGGCGGCTGGAAGCGACGGCTGGCGCGAACAATCGCCCGCGCTGCCCCAAGGCGCTTTGAGTTGACCGACCAGCCGTGCGGCGATGTGCTGTATGTGGCCGCCAGCGATTTTCTCCACCCCGCTCACCCTGTTTTCGCTGGATTTGCAGGTGATGGAACTGAGCAGTTGCGCCGCCAGCCGCAGCAGTTTGACAGCACCGGTTTGAGTGTCGAGCAGTTTTTGGGCGGTATCGGCCGACGGCGAAAACATCCCCTACTACTGGGTCGGCCGCCAGCAGCTCGATACGCCGACGCTGGTTTACGCCTACGGCGGCTTCGGTGTGTCCGAGCTGCCGCACTCATCTGGGCAATATCGGCCGCCACTGGCTCGCGCAGGGGCACAGCTTTTCGCGCTGGCCAATGTGCGCGGCGGCGGCGAGTTCGCCGTTGGCACCACGCCGCCCGCCGCGAAAACAAACACAAAAAGCACCGATGATCTGCTCGCCGTTATCGCCGATCTGCACCGCCGCGGCCTGTCGTCTCCCCAAACGCACCGCCATCCAAGGCGGCAGCAACGGCGGCCTGCTGGAGCGCATCGGCCTTGTGCGGCAGCCTCGAGCATCGGCGCGCTGGTGTGCGAAGTGCCGCTGACCGATATGCTGCGCTACCACCGCCTCGTCCGCCGGCGCCAGCTGGATCGAAGAATACGGCGACCCCGACGACGAAACCATGCACCCGTATCTGGCCGCGCGTCGCCCTCTACCACAATCTCGATGCCGAACGCCGCTACCCGCCGCCGCGCTGATTACCACCAGCCTGAGCGACGACCGCGTCCACCCGCCCACGCCCCGAGTTCTACGCCCGCCTGCGCCAAAGCCAAGATGCAAACGCCTCGGCTCTACGCCCCCACCGGCGGCGGCCACACCGGCAACGGCTCGCAGGAAGAAACCGCCGCCGAGGCTGGCCTGCATCCTGCGCTTTCTGCAGCAAAGCATCGTCGCCGCCTGATTGCGGCGGACAGCAATAAAAGCAGCCTGAAAGCCGATTTTTGGCTTTCAGGCTGCTTTATTCGAGAATCAGCGGCGGATCTCGCCGTTTGCCGCAGGGCTGGGGATTGCTTGGCAGCCACCGGTTTTTCGGCGCGATTCATATTTTTGCAGAATCTCCTTCCATTGTCTGCGTTCGTTTCGACACGAGAGACGGATAATCGAATGTTTCTAAAACCGGCACGCGGTCATCCAAAGTGCTGCATCAGCTCCACCACATCGCGCAGGCTGCGACATAAATAAAAACATAATTGCGGTTTGCCGGCGACAAATCGGGGGTAATCATCGCTTGCAGATAGCGGTCTTTCCTATAGCGCTTGTTTGCTCCCAAAGCCCATACTTTTCCGTTGCGGTAGGTAATGGCAATCATCAGGCGGTGCTGTACCGCATCATAGTCCGGTCTGGGATTCGGGTAACGCCAGACGCGCAGATTGTTGAGCCTGGAGACAAATTCGGCAAAGTCTGCGCGCGGACGCGGAAAGTGGCCATATCGTCATCGCCGTAGCGCTGCTTTCGACCAATAAATTGCCGTCCGGTCCGTAAGAGCCGTAGCCGGAGAAGTTCAATCACCCGTAAAAGCGGATAATGTCTTCTCCGCCGCCGGTAGCCTGTATGCGCATGCCGCCGTAGTGTACGGTAATCGATTCGATGTCCCGATCGGACACCGGCAGGATTTGTTTTAAAGGCACGGCATGCTTGGGAAAGGCTAAGTCGGCTTTTATGTGCGATATAGCTTGCGAAATTCTTTCTGTAGGGTAACGCCGCTGTGCTTCTTCCAGCTCTTCAAAGCTGGGATACTGCTGCTCGGGCGTGGCCATCAGCTTGTCCCAGGCGGCCATATTGCGGGCGATTTTGGCTTCGTCCACTTGGTGTTTCCTTTCTGGTTTCGGGTTGCGGTTGCGGCTTGGGTTTCAGGCTGCCCTGTATCGGCAGCGTGTGCCGTGCAGACGGCGAAGCAAAAGAAGGGCGGCGGATGCGTAAAAGCCGGTGGTTCACGGTGTTGCTCCTGATGGTGTTGGCGGGAAGCCGGATTATAAGTATTTTGGTGGCAGCCCGAAAAGCCAAGCAGCCTGAAAATCGCTCCGCAGGTCGGATTCTCGAATCCGACAGCCGGCCGCTAAGGGCGGCATGCGGGTAGGCAAAAAGCAATCTCGGGATCAGTATCCGGCCTACGCAGTTTGCAGGGGCGTACCGCGCACCAGACAGCCTGAAAGCCGTTTGCACGTTTCAGGCTGTTTGTATCGTTTATTGCCGTGCAAACGGTGGAAGGGGTTTTTCAGCTGCTTGGCTTGCGCCGGGCGGACGGTTGTTGCCGTATTCGGCATATCGGCAGCCGAGCAGCGCGGCGGCGCGTTCGATTTGTCTCGCGCGCGCCGTTTGCTAGCACGCAGTTGCAGCCGCGACTCGCTGCAGGCGGTTCAAGCCTGCTGCCAATCGTGGCGTGCCGCGGCGCAGCAGCTGACCATCGCCCACCGCCGCTGCGCCCCAAACCCAGCGCGCACAGCAGCACCGTGCCGTCGTTTGCCGCAGAAAGTTTTGCAGCGCATCGGCGGCGTCGCACAAATCGGCGGCGGGCGGCGGCACGGTATCTGAGCATCGGCACGCAGAGATAGTGCGGCGGACGCCACGGTGCGGGCTGTTCGGTGCAGCAATCGACGGCAGCTCTGAAAAAGCGGCCGCCCGGGCGCAGGGCGCAGCGCGCTCAGCCTGCCCAAATACACGCCGCCGGCGGCGAAACGGCGCTCGCACAGTCATACGTTTGGCGCGCAGCCAGCAGCGCGCGCCCCACAGGGCTGCCAGGTGGTGCGGCAGAAATAATAGTTTTGTCGCTGCCGCAGTCGAGCCGTCGGCCTGTTTTTGAAACGCCGCCGCGCCCAAACCGCCGTAGGCACGGCAGCCAGCGGGCGGAAACCGCCGCCCACAGGCTCCGCCAGCCATGCGCCGCCGGATAATGCGGGCAGGGCGCATAACAGGGCGGCGGTCAGTAAAGCCGTGCCGGACGGCGGTAAACCGCCGAGCGCGCCCGCAGCGGCGAAGTGCCGTCCGCCACAGCCACAGCACCAATGCGCCGAGCAGGGCGCCGGTGGCAAGGTCGATAAAATGATGCTGCCAGGTTGTCAGTACCGACAGCGCAATCAGCGCAAACCATGCCCGCACCGCCTGCCGCCAGCGTTCAGGCAGCCTGAAAAATATAAAGCGCCCGACTAACCACGCAAACGCCACGTGCGGCGACGGTGCCTGGTTGCACGGGCGGTCGAAGCTCGGCCACCGCGGCAGACAGCATCCCGCCCAGCCGTCTGCTGCCGGTTTGGCGGCGGAAAACGCAGCGGCAGCAGCAGAAAAACGGCATAGCGAGTTAGCTGCGCCGTCCACAGCCGTGCTAGATAGGCGGTTTTGCTCCGCTTGCTGCAGCAGGCCAGCGCATACAGCGGTGTGAGCGAACAATAGGCAGAATGCCCACGCCCGAAACGGTATCCGCGCTTCCCAGCCGAACACGATTTCCGGCACGCCGCCGCGTTGCGCAGCCAGATGGTTGGGCGCAGGCCGTAGCTCAAGGCAAACAGCAATCCCGTTGCCCCGAGCGCGCGCAAAGAGCGGAAAAAGACGGTTTCATGTTTTCAGACTGCCGTTTTTGCGGATGGATGGACGCGGCACGTAACACAGCCGGCCGGCAGCCTGACTTTGTGCCGCATATCATTCTGTACAACTGACCGGATGCTTCCAAAAATAATATAATTCCGCTCTTTGTCGGCATGGTGTCGGCAAGAATTTTCACTCAACAGGAAAAAGTAACATGCCTACTATCAACCAATTGCGTACGCAAAGGCCGTAAAAGCCCGTGTAGCGTAAACAAAGCGCACGCACTGGAAGCATGCCCGCAAAAACGCGGCGTGTGCACCCGCGTGCACCACCACCCCCGAAAAACCGAACTCCGCTTTGCGTAAAGTCTCGCAAAGTGCGCCTGACCAACGGTTTCGAGGTGATTTCATCTATCGGCGGCGAAGGCCACAACCTGCAAGAGCACAGCGTGGTACTGATCCGCGGTGGTCGTAAAAGACTTGCCGGGTGTGCGCTACCACACCGTTCGCGGTTCTCTGATACCTAGCCGGCGTGAAAGACCGTAAACGAGCCCGTTCCAAATACGGTGCCAAACGCCCGAAATAATCTTGTTAAACCAACTGGCACATCGGCAGCCTGAAAGGCTGAGCCGAGTAAGTGAACGCCCCGCTGGGTATTCACGGGTCTGCCCCAACTGAAGATATTTAAGGAATTAAAATGCCAAGACGTAGAGAAGTCAGCGCGAGATTCTGCCCGATCCGAAATTCGGCGGCGTGGGAATTGAGACAAATTCATGAACGTGTTGATGATCGACGGTAAAAAGCCGTTGCCGAACGCATCGTATAGCGGCGCGTTGGAACAAATCGCCAGAAAGGTTTCCGACAAAGAAGCCATCAGAGTGTTCAACAGGCGATTAACGATGCCAAAGCCGGTGGTGGAAGTAGCCGCCGCGTCGGCGGTGCCAACTACGAGTTCCTGTTGAGGTTCGTCCGGCACGCCGTCTGGTTTCTGGCACGCGCTGGCTGCGCGACGCCGCCCGCAAACGCGGATGAAAAATCCATGGATCTGCGTTTGGCCGGCGAGTTGATTGACGCTGCGGAAGGCCGCGGCGGCGCAATGACGTGAAGAAGGTACACCGCATGGCCGGAAAGCCAATAAAGCCTTCTCCATTTTCCGTTTTCATTTGCAAGGCTGAAAAATGGCTCGTAAAACTCCCGATTGAACTGTCACCGCAACATCGGTATTT
>BNJV01002486.1_pt1 | contig 39941 bp, 45 predicted proteins | sample 8540591 | NCBI WGS metagenome assembly BNJV01 (sample SAMD00202457, study PRJDB9452) | human saliva metagenome | host: Homo sapiens
GAGCTCGTCCGTGCCGTGATTCTCCGCGAAGGCGCGCAGGGGTCTCGGCGACCTCGTCGGCAGGTGCGATTGACGATCGCCGGTGTCGCGCTCGAGGTGGGCCTCGTACTCCGCCCGACGCCGGGCTGAGCGCATCAGGCGCGCGGAAGCCCACACGCCTGGCGCAGCGCCAGCCGGAGGTCGGCGGCGCCGGCGCGCCTGCTCGCGGGCCTCATCGCCCGAGTGGGCGCCGCTCGGGACTACGACATGGCCGACGGCGTCCGGTCGCTCGACGCTCCTGCGCGGGAGGTGGGCGCGATAGTGTGGTTCGTGCCGTCTGGCGTCTGCCCGGTGCAGAACTGGGCGTAGGCGTGGCCCGGGTGCGTGAGCACCGGCCCGGGCGGCGGACGCTGCCCCGAGGGCCCAGCAGCGGGGCTCGGGCGGGACCTCGGGGGCGAGTGCGGACGCGAGCCGCAGCAACAGTGATGACCGGCCGGGAGGCTCATCGCGCAGCAAGCGACGGTCACGTCCGATGAGCGCGTCGATCGCGCTCGGGGGCGATGACGCCCTGGTTCAGGGCGCGCGCGCAGCGAGCATGTCGCCGCCGGGCGCACGGCCCAGCCCCAGATCCACGCGCCCGAAAAGGGTCGCCAGGGTGGCGAAGCGCTCGGCGATCTGCAGCGACCCGCGGTGCACGCCAGCCGCGGTGCCGCCGGAGCGCACGCGGATGCGGTCGGGTCGCGTCGCATGTGCATCGTGAGCGGGTCCGGGCGCGCTGGGCTGAGGCGCTGGTGTTGTGGTGCTCGGCGATCGAGCGGTGACAGCGCGCTGTCCTCGAGGCCGCAGGCGAGGCGGACCGTATCCACTCGCCGGCGGCGGTGTGCGCCCCGCGAAGAGAGGATCTGCTCCGAGGGCGCTCGGTCGCGGCGCGGGTCCTCCTTCAGAGTGGTCGGTTGGCCAGAGTTCGTGCTCGTCGGCCGGCCGGGACTCACGTCTGCAAAGGTCGTGGGGACGCGGGGACGCTCCGGTCCAGCGCTTTGGTCGGATCGCTCGAGCGGAGCCCGCCGAGGCGGCGATTCAGCAACACGCGGACGACGACGGCGTTGACTCAGTTCCCGCTCATTTCGTCTCTCGCCGCGCCTCCGCGTCTGCGTGTGCCCATCGCCTCTCCAGCCGCCCTCCATGCGCCCTCATGCGCCCTCCGCAGCGGGTGCACGCAGAACAACAACGCACCGCGAAGCTGTTCTTTACTTCTCACCACGAACAAGTTGTTTGAACTTATCGAATCTTGGCCTACCTTGGTGCCCATGGCGCGAGACCGCCAGTCAGCCCCGCGCCGCATGAGGCGTCGCGCAACAGATATCGATCGTTTCATCAACGGCAACACCGGCCGCTCCGCACGGTGGCCCGATCCGATCGGGTCATGCAGGCCAACCAACTTCAACTGCGGGAGGGCACCCATGCCCGTTCTCACCATCGGCGATCGGTTCCCCGGCTACGAGCTCACCGCCGTCGTCCCCCGGCAACCTGCCTCAGGACGTCGCCGCGCACAAGCCCGAGGACTACGCTTCACCGCCGTGCTCCTCTCTCCGTCCCCGAAGGGCACCTGGCGCGTCTGATGTTCTTCTGGCCCAAGGACTTCACCTTCGTGTGCCCCACCGGATCGCCTCAGCTCCTCGGCGGCGCATACTCGACGAGTTCAAGGACCGCGACTGCGAGGTCATCAGCATCTCGGTGGACAGCGTACACGCTACGCCTGGCGCCGCAGCCGACAAGCTCAGGACCTCCCCTTCCCCAGCGGCCAGCGACCTCAAGCGCGAGCTGGTAGGCGCGCTGGGCGATCCTGGAACGCGCCGACGGGGTGTGCCGACCGCGCCACCTTCATCACGTCGACCCCCAGCGTCATCGAGTCGGTGTCCATCACCTCCGGCTCCGTGGGTCGCAGCGCGGCGAGGATGCTGCGCCAGTCTCGACGCCCTCCGGTCCGGCAGGCTGTGCCTGCAGCACTAGGCCGGCGCCGCCACCATCGACGCCCTGTGTCCGAGATGAGGGGCGTCAGCCGTCGAAAATCGAGGCACCGGGGCGGGTGCGGGGTCAGGCGCTGACCGCGCAGCTCGGGAACCCGCCTCCAGCTGCAGCGTCAACCATCTGCTCCACCACCCGCTACACGCCACGAAGGACCACCCATGACCATCGTACACCTGCGCTCAGCCCTGCCGGACTGGGCCAGGACCTGTCGCAACCTGTCCACTGACCCGCGCCGACGCTGACCGAGCAGCAGCAGTGGGGCACCTTCCTGGCCCGCAGCCGCCGCCACCCTGCCAGTCCGTGCGTGCGGTCGCCGAGAGGCCCGCGAGCACCTGAGCGAGGGGCCCGCTCCTGCCGCGCTGGCGCCGCATCCATCATGAGTGAACAGCATCGCCTACCGCACTCGCCATTTCCTCAGCGGCGACTACGACAACGAGCGCATGGGTCTGCGCGGGCATCATCGCGACAGCCGGCGGTCGAAGGTCGACCAGCTGTGGAGCCTGGCGTTGTCCACCATCAGCTGCGAAGTGCATCAACGCCCACGAGACCACGGTGCGCGGTGAGGGCCTGGCTTCGAGCTGAATCTGGGAGGCTGTGCGCATCGCCTCGACGCTGGTCGGAGTGGCCCAGGCGTCGGCGTCATCCGGGGGCCTCGACTGATCGACTGAAGCCGACCGGCCGGTAGAGCGCAGGCTGGGACGGCCGACCAGCTGTTGCAAGACGGCAGGTCGGCCGCGCCGTCTCATCATGGGACCCACGCCCGGGCGAAATCGGAAGGAGCCGCAGCATTGCGACAGGTTCTCAGGCTCTCGAGCCGGTTCGTCAGGCGGCCTGTCTGGGGCCTCAGTTCTGAATGCCTGGGTCTCACGGATCGCGCCGGCGGGTCCAGATGGTCAGCAGGGGTCCATGAGTCCCAGGCCGAACCGCGCCTGCTCATCGAGCGTGATATTCCGCGGGCGAATCCGATGGGAACGGCGAACAAGCTGTGCTCGAGCGCCGGGAGCACCCCAGGCCGGCCGGCGGCGCGGGCGACTGTTGCGACGTGCGGCGACAACTGGAATGAACTGGGATCTCTTCAGGCGGTTCCGGCGGACAACGCCGCTGAGCAGCCAGGCCGCGGCCCCGCAATCGCCGGAAAAGCCCGATCCGCGCGTCTCCTCCCGCGCGATCACGTGCAGGTCAGCTGGGGATCACAGGCGATCGTGTCGCGCTGGACGTCGGTAGAGCGCGGTGCGGAGATCTCGACCTGAACCATCTCACCTGGGGCACGTCATTCTGGAGGGGTCGTCCGCGGAGGTCTGCAGCGCCAGCGTGCCACCGCAGCCGAAAGGCGGTCAGTCAGAGTCCTTGTCCAGCTGGATGTCAGAGATCCGGGTCGAGGAGCGGGTCAGCGCTGCCAGCTGGGCTGCCTGGGCAGGTGATGATGCCGCTTAGTGGTGACGCGCGGGTGTGCGCGCACCACTACACGGCACACGAGCAGCGGCACGCTCGCGACCTTTCACGACCAAAGATGCGACCAGGCCCAGGGACTCCACGAAGCCGGGGCCAGCACCGAGCCGACGATGCCGATCACGACCAGCACCACTTCGGATGATTCTCCCGCAGAGCCTTGATGTGGGTGTACGTAATGCCGCACCACGACCTCAATCGCGGCTGAACACGCTTCTTCGACAGAGCCATGAGCATATGGTGCCGCATGATGGGGGCTCTTCGCGGCCCCTACCGCTTCCGCACTGCCCCCCTCCGTCAAGATCGGTCCGAGTTCCGCGTCGAAATCAATTACTTCAGCTCAGATCAGTCGCAACCCGGTGCGTGGGTGCGACCTCTGGTTGGGGGACGGATAAATCGAGCCATTACCGCATGACAACCCCCCAGTAACTCACGTGGGCCAAAGACGTCCTCACATTGCTCAACGCCAAAAGCCATGTCCTGTTGCCCGCATGTACTGGGGTGGCAGGCGTTGCCTCTGCGCTTGCGTATCGGTGAAACCGCAGGTCAAGAAGGTAATTCTGGCAGTGGCCACAGTTTCCCGCTCCCAGCATGTGCGGAACCCCTCACCGCACGCCGGAACCAGCCATTTCACCCACTTTGTGATCACCGCCAGCCCGTCATTTCAGCAAAACCAGCACCCACCGCAGGCTCAGCTCCTGTGCAGCAGAACCACCCATCAGGCACACCCCACCGGCGGCCACTAAACTCGGGATGAACCGATTTCGTTGGTGCGACCAGTCTCGACGCGGACCATGACCGATCTCGAGCCGGGTGACGATCCTCGACGCAGGCGCGGCGATCTCGAGTACGGGCGGACCGATCGACGCAGCCGCCTCGACCACAGCGCCCGATCGGGTTCAGCGGATCCTGCCCTCCCAGAGGTCCAGACCGACGCTCATCACCACGGGCGATCCAGGCACGATGATGAAGGCCAACAGGTGGCATAGGCCGCGGGCGGAAGCCGCACCGCCAACCTGCGCTCGGCCGCCTCTCCTCGTCTGCCGCCCGTCTACCGGCGCGCAATGAGAGCCGCTGTGCCCGTCAGAAACGGCAGAACCCGTCCTCCCAGCCGGGCCGCAGGCAGCTTCCCTCAGACGCCTCCGCCGCTGCCGCCGCCGCTCCTCGTTGTCAGGGGCGTTCCGAGCCTCGTCCCAATCCGCGCCCAGCAGCAGCGCTGACGCTGCGACCACGCCAGTTCTTCCTCTTCCAGCGCTTTGAGGGGCCTGCAGTGCTCCCGGGCGGGGTTTTCCACGGGCCAGTGCACGGCAGCGGCCAGGTCAACACGAGCGCCTCGTGAAGAGCTCGGCTCGTCGGCGTCGCGGACGCGACCATCCGCGCCGTCACCCGGCGCCCCACAATCATGAGCCCGACGCGAGGACTGCCGGTGCTTCCCATCCCGCCGTCAGGCAGCACTCGGGCGAACCCCTGGCGCCACCCGGCAGCAGGCCAGGCCGGCGCGCGGCGGCCTGGCGGTGGACTGCGGCCTGAAACAGCGCAGTGCGGCGCGAAGCCTCGGCGCGGCCGGACTCGGCGACCCGCCGGCGACCACTATCTCAGGGATCTCGGCCAGGGTGCACCGAGCGCAGCGGTGAGCACGCCGCCTGCGGAAGCTGCCGCAGCCGCTGACGCCGCTCCGGGCGGCGGCGCGAGCAGATAAAGAGCGGCGGTGCCTCTCCCACGCAGCGGCGCGGACTCCGCACCGGCCACCACCGTTCAGGGCGGCCTCGCCTTGATCGAGCTGGGGCGGGCGGGACGCCGTCAATCACTTGGGCTCGACGCCTCGAGAGCCGTGCGCGCCCGGGAAGCGGGACCAGGCGCGCCGCGGGTCGCGGCGCGCGCAGCAGCGTGGCGACCTCGGTCCAGCATCAGGCCGACATCAGTGCCACCGACGCTGCCGACGCCGCCAACATCGCACTGAGACCTCACCAGGCAAAAATCAACCTTTCCGGTCGCGGCATCGGGCGGGCGACGTCAGATCAGCCGGGCGTTCGCGTCTGGCTGGGGCGTGACGGCGACGCCAGCGCAGTATCCGACAACGATCACGGTGGGTCCGCAGGCTGCCCTTCATCGCCGCCGCGACCGGCACCGCGCTCCAATACGCTCAGCCAACCGATCAGCCGCAGGCCCGGCACTGACCGCACAGACCATTGCCGGCGCATCAGGAAACGACATTGACGCGTCCTCGCACACAAGGAAACCTACATTTTCAGCAGCGCGATGCCGGCCCGTACCGCCGGGTCCGGGATGACCGGGATGACGCGACGTCTGCCGAGCTCCGCGCAGCCATCCGACCGTCGCTCCCCGCGTCGAGCTCCCGCTCCGCCGTCCCTCGAGGGGACCGCCTCCTGATCGCGCGGTCGCGCCGCTGCTACCTGAATGGATGACATCAGCACCGGCGGCCTGGGCGGCCACCGCGGTCTCATCAGGCCCAGCGAGCTCGGGCGCCGATCAGGCGAGCAGGACCTCCACCGGGGTTGGCGTGCAATGTCGCTTAAGCACCTATTTGCCCGGTGTTGAGTGCGGTGAGCACATCACACTTTCGGTCCGCAGCACTCCCCAGGACGTCGGGCGCATGCGCGCCGTGCACAAGCGCGCTCATGGGCTGTTGCCCTGGGCCCCATCACCGCGCTCCTGAAGATGGAGGACATGCGGATGGTCCGGTGCCAGCTCGCGGCCTCCTCAATGCCACTCGGTGGCGCTCACCAGACAGAGCGTGGAGGGTCATCTTTCCGTACCGGTGGCCTTTGATTGGGCAGGAGGCCCGCGTCTCATCGCCGCCACCACGCGCACCTGCCGAATCCAGGCCGGGCGCGGTGTTTTGCCTAAGCTGCGACGCCCGGGGTGGCGCTGCGCCGTTTGGTACGCAGGCCGTCGCGTGCCGTCAAAGCCCGACAGGGCGGGCGGCGTTGAGGCGGGTGCCGTCGGGCGGGGTGGCATCGACCACGGGACAGGCGTCGTCCAGCCGGCGCCCGCAGGCGCGCGCGCGCCGCGAGCGCGCGTGTGCACTCCGGCAGGCGGCCTCGCGCGATGTTCTCGGTTGCGGCGATCGATCGGGTACGGCCTGGCACCGACGCGAGGAACGTCGGTGACGCCCTCGGTCTCAAGCGGCTGGAGCATCGGGCCGGCGCCCTGACGTCGGCGCGCACATGACGATTCAGGCGCCGGGCCACCGGCGCGGTCGTGCTGCCCCTCTCAGAGCGCGCGCCCAGGCCCGGGCCCCGCGAGCCAGCCTCTCGCGCGACGACGGCTGCCCCACCGGACGCCCGTCCGCACTCGTCTCATGCGTCGGAACCTCCCGGAAAACTCGTGAGATCCTCGAGGCTCAGGGGGCGCGATGACGGCAACGACCGCCGTGAGGCTCACCGTGGCGACCCCTCCCTGCAAGCCCGACAGGCTCTCCCGCTACGGCGCGGGCGGCACGGCGAGCACCGCCCCGGCCCCTGGTCGATCATCACCGCGCCACCCGTTGGGCGACAGTGCGATCGTGAATCCTGGCCCATCACCGCGCTCCGGTCATGGCCTCGAGATCGTCGGGGCGACGTCCTCCCCGACTGGACGCACCGCCAGCGCCACCGACACGTTTTCAGCTCTGGTGGAGCGGGCGCGGGCCACCCGGGGCCTCGTCGCCACCGCCAGAGCGCAGGTCCAGACCGGTTACGAGCGAACCGCAGACTGGCGGGTGAGGGCTCCAGCACCCCGTGGCAGGTCGACGAGAACGAGATCATGGTCGCGCTCAGCGCCTCAGGGCAGGGGCCGACGGACGCGGGGAAGCGCACCCGCCGCGCCCGTCCCCGGTCAGGACGGGCATGCGGGCGGGTGGGCAGAACAGGGAACAGGGCGATCGGGCGCAAAGCCGCCTCACCGACTGGGCAGGTCGCTCATGCAGGCCGGGAACGACACCGTCGCCGATGAGCAGGCCGAGACCGCGCCGCCGGGTCGGCATCCAGGATTGCGACTCGGGCGCCCCGCAGCGGCGCAGGCGCGTGCGAGGTGGAGCAGGAATGTGCTCGCGCCCAGGCCGCCACGAGCTCCGATGAGCGCAACGACTCGGGCGCGCGGCGGATGCTGCGCAGCCCGCGGCGACGAGTCGATCCGGCGCCATCCGGGCGGCCAACGCATCAGGCGAGGCACTCAGATGCTCCTCGAGCACGCGCTGACGGGGGCGTCGGCCAGCACGTCCGCACGGCCCAGAAGGACGACCGCTCGGTGTTCTCCAGAGCTCGACGACGGCGGGCTCAGGTCGCCGGCAGAGCACAGAGACGGACCGTATCCGGTACAGGCGCGGACCAGGGCGAGGACATCGTCGATCTGGGACGCGGACGGGTCGCCGGACAGCGCCCCGCCAAGTCCTCCGGCACGGTCTCGGACGGGAGCGCTATGCGAGCAGAGCGGGAGGCGGCCCGGGAGCCCCCAGGAGGCCCGGGCCGCAGCATCAGAGCGGCAAGCGAAGCGGGGCTGATCGGCGCAGCACGGAGCCGCCGACCGTGGCAACTGTCAGACAGAGAGGACACGGACGTCGGGCGTCAGTGGGGCGCCATCGACGGTCCGCACGAGCTGCCCGGCGGCCGGACTCTGCCGGCCCCAGTAGATCCGGCAGCCCTGACATCTCCAGCGGCCCCCAGCAGGCTCAACGGGCTCACCAGGGCACGAGCGGCACGCCGGAATCCGGGAGACTCCGACGATGGCGCGCGCACGGCGAGCCGTGAGCCCGCGCATCGAGAACAGCGTGACAGGCAGTCCAGATCTGGCGCGGCGACTCCTTCGGTGGTGAGGGCGGGAGGAGAACGGGGTCCCACTCTGGGGGCTCCTCTGCGTCCCCCGCGCTTCCAGAGTGGGACAGGCGCCATGGGCCGCACCCCGCCGCTTCGATCCTGCAGACAACAGTGCGCGCGCTCCCTGTGCCCGAGAGCCCGCAGTCAGGAGCTCACACACAGCGATCGGGCCTGCGCCGCTGTCCACGTGCCCATGTGTGTCCAGTGTCGCGCGTCCACTGCACCGACCGGACGATCCCCACGCCCCGCACAGTCGGGTACCCTTGTGGTTGCTATCACACAACGAGCGGGAGGTGAGCACTGTGACGACTCAGGAACCGCGACGCCCTCGAGCTCCAGGCCGGAGACCGTGAAGGCCCTGAAAAGCCCTGACACCCCTGACGCTCTGGCGCCCCTGACGACATCGCCTCACCCGAGGGCTCCTCCTGGCGGACCTGCGCCTACTTCGATCTCGACAAGACCATCCTGGCGACATCGACCACGTTCGCCCTGGGCTCCCCCATGCGGCGCAGCGGCCTGATCTCAACCACCCTCGTTGGCGCGCGGCATCATCGCCCAGCTGCCCTACCTCCTGATGGGCGCCGATGAAAGTCAGACCAGCCGTCTCATGGAGCGCCTGGCACTCATGTCCGCGGGCATCGAGCGCGCGCATCTTCAAGCCGTCGTGTGCGATGCCCTGACCACCGTGATCGAGCCCGCCGTCTACGCCGAGGCCCTGGACCTCATCGAGGCCCACCACCGGGCCGGTCACGACGTCGTCGTGGTCTCGGCCTCCTCAGCCGAAGATGGTCGAGGCGTCGCCGCGCTCGTCGGAGCCGACCGCGCCATCGCCACCCGCATGGAGGTCGATGCCGAGGGCCGCTTCACCGGTCGGATCGAGCACAGTCTTCTCCACGGGGCGAAGGTCGATGCCCTGGTGGCCGACGCGAGCGCGCATCGCATCAGCCTCTCCCGTTCATGGGCGTACTCCGACTCCATCTCCGATCGCCCCATGCTCGAGGCCGTCGGCCGCCGGTGGCCGTCAACCCCGACCGGGACCTGCGACGCCTGGCGGACGCGCAGGGCTGGCCGGTACGGGACTTCGATAGCCGGTACCGGTACGCGCCGCGCCCGCGAACTCAGTGAAACCACGCAGCGCACGGGCTCCAGGGGCTCCGGAGCTCGCCCGGAATGCGACGGGACTCATCGCGATCATCACCGTCATCGCAGCCGTCGTCGGAATCTCGTCATCGCGCGGTACCGCCGGCCCTCGCGGTCGCCAGGCGACGCGATGGTCGTGACGACACCGGCGTTCCCGGCGGTCCAGGACCACTGAGGCCAGCACTACTGAGGCCGGCAGCCACTGACCCGGAGGCCGGGATTCACTCAACGGCGGTCGTGCCGGCCTGGACGCTCCGGCAGATCGCCTGCGCCTCCTGATCCCCACGAGGATCGCCTCGGCTCTGCCACGACCCGCCACTACCCCGTCATGGGTGCCGCCGGCATAGGCTGCGACCGCATCGGCATACACGGACGGCGCACGGGCCGCGTACTGGTCGGTGACGGCGACCCCGGTCGGCTCGAGCCCGTCGCGGGTGATGAGGTGACGCACCAGCAGCCTGCCGACGGCGGCGTTGCCCATGAGGAGGGGCCGCGCCGCCACCATTTCCCCATGCACCACGGCGGCGCGCACGAGCGCGGACACCCCGTCCAGGTCCACGAGGCGGATCATCCCTCCCAGACGCGCCGTCAGCGCCTCGCCGTCGGGGCGGAACCCCGGCCCGCCCTCGATCGAGCGCGGTCCCGCGCGGGGCGAGGGAACGACGGCGTTCAGGGGATGCGTCCGGCCACGGCGATGGGCCAGCGCCACATCCCGATGCAGGGTCGCCAGAAGCGTCCGGGGACTCGGCTGCGCGGGTCGCGTCTCGCCGCGCAGGTCGGGCATCCAGGCCGCCAGGCGAGTCCCGGCCCGCCACAGCCCTGCGACGGCGTCCAGCGAAGGCTCGCCCGTGGACGCCTCCGTGAGACCGCCGGCGGCGACGGCGTCGCGCAGAACGACGAGCTGGGACCACGCCCTCCACACCGCCAGAGGGCGATCGCGCCCACCGCCGACTCGGCGCGCGCCTCGCGCCATCGACGTCGCAGGGCCTCGTGGAAGCGCAGTTCGGCCGAGGCCTGACGCAGGACCTGCTCGGCGCTCACGATCCGGGCGTCGGAGGCGATCGCGCGCAGCGCCTCGGCAGCCGGATCGAGGTCACCGCGGGGGTCCCGAGCAGTTCTGCGCGACGCCCGGGCCCACACCTCGCGGGGCCCGGTCCCAGCCCGATACTCACCGTCGTGCTGATCAGCACACACTGTAGTCACCGACCGTCAGGTCACGGTCGCCACCATCGCCACTATCGAAACGCAGAAAGAAAAACGCGGGAAGAATCCGACCAATGCCGGTCAGCGACGGCGCGTGGCCTCGCAGGGCGCCCGGCCGACCCCGCACCACCGGCACCGATGATCTGGGCTTCGAGCCGTGACTCGCACAGTCCCTCGATGCACGAGCCGCGGCCCCCGACGCCGTCCGGAGGGTGCAGATCGCCTGCGCCCCTCGGCGCGCCGACTACTGCTGACCGCTGCGGTCGGGCTCGTCCTACCGCCCCTGATCATGGCCCCGCTCGGTATCGCCTCGTACTTCGTCGCGCATCACCGACTGCCCTGGGCCCTGCTCCTCATCGCCCTGGCGCTGGCGGTGTGCTCCATGGCGCAGGGGTTCTTCGCCGTGCGCTCCTCGCTGGGCGGGCTTGTGGCCGGCCTGGTTGCACTGGCCGTGCACGCGGTCGTGCTCTGCGCCCCGCAGGCGCTGATCCTCCCCATGCCGTGGGCGCGCGCCTTCATCCCCACTGGTGCACTGCTGATTGCGGCGGGCGTGCTGCTGGGAGGCTCGTGGGGGATGCGTCCGGGCCCGCCGCGCTGGACGCGCCGACGCGCGCCTGGCGATGCGCCTGGCCGCAGCCGACCGCGCCATGGGGGTGACACCGCCGGCCCCGCCGTCGAGGCGCCGCGACCGCGTGATGTCCTTCGTGGTGACAGCACGGCGTTCCTCGTCGCCCTGGGGCTCCTCAGCACGGCTACGCCGAGTTGGTCGGCCGGGCAGAAGAGCTCACGGGAGCACTGGGAGCACTCGCCGCTCTCCGGCCTGTCTCGCCCTAGGGGACCTCTTCGCGAGGCCGCTCAGCCCTCGAGCCCGGGCAGCCGGGCCTGCTCATACTCGCTGGCCTGCCCCGCGCTGCTTCGCGGTGCGTGGCCGACGTGCTCAGAGCCGCGCAGCTCATGCACGTGGCTGCCCAACGATCCCACCGGCATGGGGCTCATCACGACCGGCCTGCTGCTCGACCACAACAGGATGGGGAGTCCACTTGGCGGACGTCGGGGCCGGGCAGGCGAGGCTGGCCGGTCTCAAAGAGCGCGAGGTCGGCGACGCCGGCCAGTGGAATCGCCCGCGTGTGACAGGCGCACGACGAGCGGCACACTAGCGGCCGCCTCGGCACGCCTCTGCCGGACCGACCCGCTCACGGTTACGTGATAGATAGAGAGGAGGTCCGGTGAGCGCAACGCCCCAGTCGTCCCGAAGACGAAACGCCCGACCGCACTGCTCGGGACCGTCCGTCGACTACCGGAGGCACCCCGCTGCCGGAGCCCTCGCTGGAGGTACCGGCCCTCGCGCCGGTGCTCGACGCCGATGGGGAGATCCTGGACATGCAGGAGGCTCCCCACGCGAGCCGCGCAAACAGCGCCGGCAGCACAACCGGCACAGACAGCACAACCAGCACAGAGCGACTCGCGCGACTCCGGTCCTCCCGGCCAGCGGCGCCCGGCTCAGGAACCGCGACTCCGCACACTCCCCTCTCTCAGCACGGCGCGCCCAGAACCGCCACCCCGCCACCGGGCACTCCAGAACCGCCACCCCGCATGCCCGCAGCACGGCGCGCCCAGAACCGCCACCCGCACACACCTCAGCACGGAACATACGCATCCGGCGCCGTCGCCGCCGAGAACACGGGAACGCCCCCTCAGGAGCCGCCCGCCTCCGCAGGACCCGCGAATCCCGTTCAGGGCATGCCCGACAGCCTGCCGGGGCAGGCAGAACCGGCGGGCTCCGCCGAACCGTCAGAATCTGCAGGGCCTGCAGCGCGCACAGCACCTGCCGCGGGCGGCTCCCCGCCGGAGGAGCCGCCGCCGACCCCTCAATCTGGAGAAGCCCGGCGCGATCGTGCTCACCGCCCGACACCGGGCAGCACGACGAGGCCGCCGGAGCCTGTCGAGGGACACCGCGGTGCGCCGTCGCTCCCTGTTCACCTCGGCCCAGCCGGCCTCGCTCACTGCGGCCCAGGCCCCCCTGGAGGCGGCGGACAAGCCGAGCACCGCCGACCCGGCACTCAACGCCGCAGCAGCATCGCCCGCGGCCACGCGCGTGGTCAGGCGGGCGAGTCACGGGCGCAGCGCGTCATCTGGGGCGGGCGACGGCGAGAGCCCCGACGCCGTGCCCGCGCAGTCGACGGCTCATGCGGACAGGACCAGGCGGAGATCCCGTCGTGCCGCCGCGGTCGGCGACGACGATGTCCCGGTCGGACGGCTCGATCGTCGTCAGCCGCCAGAGTCTGAACCGCTAGCGCACTGGGCGGAGCTCTCGTATCGATCATCAGCGCTGCGGTGACCTGGTTCTTCCTCGACGGCGCCGCCATGGCGACCAGTCCGCGCCCTCGGGCTCCTACGCCTTGATGTCTGTCCGCGCGTGGCCTGACCGGGCTGGCGATTCGGGGCGCTCGCCTCATCATCGCCATGTGGGTGGCGCGCCGCACCTCCGTGAGCAGCATCATCGTCGGCGTCATCTCGATCCTGCTAGCTCCCCTTCCTCTCCGAGGCGTGATGACGGATACGTTCACGCCCTTCCTCAGCAATCTGAGCGCAGTCCGCCTCTGCGATAGCTCGAGCACCTGCACCTGGGACCGACGCGGTCACGGGATTCCTGGCCCTGGGCCTGTTCATGGTGATGATCGGGGTCGTCTCGCACTCGGCGCGACGCATGCGCAGCACGAGCAGGAGATCTTGAGCCGCGCAGACGGTCCGGGCCAGGCGGACGGCGAGTGCTGAGCGGGCTGAGCGGGGGGTTTTGGCGGAGCGCGAACAGTGGGAGAGGCTGACGTGCGCTTCGCCCCGCCCACTCGCCCAGGCGCACGCATCCTGAGTGCATGAGGCGCACATGGGGAGCGCACGGGAAGCAATACGGGAACGGCCGCTAACCTGGGATGTGCCCGCCCGCCACTGCTGCCGCCCCCAGAAAACCCGAGCAGGCGCATGACAAGCCCGGCAGACCCGAGCCCGGCCGCTGGGGTTCCGTGGGCGATGCCCTGCGCGACGTCGTGCCCCATCATCATCGGTTACGTCACGCTGGGGCTGGCCGCCGGCATGCTGCTGGTCGCCGAGGACTGTCCTGGTGGTGGGCGCCAGTGTGGAACATCGTCATCTACCCGGAACCATGCAGATGCTGCTCGCGCCCCTGGCCGAGTGGGCGAGCTACTGGCGGCGATCGCGGCCTCCGCCGTCTCTCATCTCGGGACGGCACGTCTTCTACGGACTCGGATTCCTCCTCGACGTACGCGCGGGCCTGCCACCCGCCTCACGCCGTCCACGCGATCACCGACGAGGTCTACGCACTGCTCGCGCTCCAGCGACCGGGGAGCGATGAGTGGACGCTATCATCGTCACGGTCGAGGCAGTCAGCCAGGCGCTCGTGGACCCTGGGCACGACGGTGAGGGAGCGCTGGCGGGCACCGGGCTGACCACGCTGGTCGGCGATGACATCAAGCTGCTGGGCTTCGTGCTGACCTCGCTGTTCGTCGTCCTGACGATCGAGAACTGGAAGAGCCACCCGGATCTGGCGGTCCTGATCGTGGGCGTCCTCGCCGGTGTCGTGGGCATGACGATCGAGCGGATCGGCGGCGCTGCTCAGCGCCCTGGGCCTACTGGCGGTGGGGCTCATCGCGCTCTACGGCTGGCGCTGGCGCCGCACGCGATGTGCAGGCGCGGGGACCGCGTTCGACGCGGCGCCGTCACCAGCTCAGAAGCCTCTGGATCAGCCTCTGGATCGCGCGCGCATCCGGGAAGGACTGAGTCATGCTGACGCTCACCAACCTTCAGATCGCCGTCGCGGTCGTTGTCGTCGCGCACTGATCACCTTCGCCTGCCGCATCGCCCCTTCGCCCTCCTGAGGGGCCGCAGCAGCCAGCTCGCTGCTGGGCTTCCACTGTCCTCGGCCATGCCGCTGGGCGTCGCGGGTCGTACTCGTGGCCTATACGCTCGGCGACGTCGGCACCCGCCCCGGCCGCATGGCTGCCGGCGGTGGCCGGAGATCGCGGCGACGGCGGGCCCTGCACCTGTGGCGCCGCGCGATCAGCCTGTCGTTGATCGGCGGGACCGGGACCCATGATCGTCATCAGCCTCCTGCTGACCTGACGGGAAGCTATGACACCGCCCGGACGCCTGGAACGTGAATGCGCCTCCGCAACGTCAACGGAGATTCCTCGCATCTTTCTGGAGGATTGAGGTCGAAAGATGCGAGAGCTCCCGTCCGTGCAACGAAACGCCGTTGACGTTGGAGCTCGCCGGGCCGGCCCGCATCCGTCCAGCCGATCATTTTAGGCTGCCCTGGTGCCGTCATCGTCAATCGCTCCCGGCCCCTGGGCCCATCGCGACCTCACCGCGGGCGGAACCCAGTTCCACGCCGCCCTCGCCGGACATGAGGAGCTCCTCTGCGCAGATCACGGACGCTCAGGACGCCGGCCATGCGAAGCCCCTGATTCTGCTTGTTCACGGCTTCCCCGAATGCTGGTGGGCGTGGCGGCACGTCATCTCGGCCCCCTGGCTGAGGCCGGCCACCGCGTCGCCCGCCGCGGATCTGCGGGGCTTCGGCGGTTCGGACCGGCCGCCATCGGGCTACGACCTGGTGACCCTGGCCTCCGACATGGCCGCCGTCGTGCGAGCCCTGGGACACTGAGCGAGGCCATTGTCATCGGAGCGGGCCTGGGCGGGCAGGTCGCGTGGGCGCTGGCGAACCAGGAGCCGACGATGACCGTGGCGATCGTGCCCGTCGGTGCGCCGCACCCGCTGGCGCTGAGGTCCTTGCGCGGCCGAGTCGTCTCCGGAGCGGTCGTTCAGTACCTGTGGCTGAAGCCCGATGCTGCCGGAACGGTCGCTGCGCACACGTCGGGCATCGATCGCCTGCTGCGCTCCCGGGCGGGTCCTCGCACCAAGCAGACCGTGACCGAGTCGGCCGGGTACTGCGGCCCTCCTGGGCGCGACCCGGCGCGGCGCACTCGGCATTTCTGGAGACAGTGCGTCGCGCAGCGCTCAGTCGTGAGGAGATCGCCTGCCTCAACACTCCTGCGGAGGTCCCGGTCAGTGAGCGTGCAGGGCGAGCTGGATCCGGTTCAGCCGGCACAGGCCTATGCGCGTGATGTTCATCATGTTGCGGGCCATCTGCGGCGGGTGACCGTGCGCGACGCCGGGCACTTCCCCCACGAGGAGGCTCCCGAGCAGTTCATCGACGCGCTCCTGCCGTTCCTGACCGAAGTCGAGAAAAAGGCGGTAGCGAGCCCCGAGGCGACCCGGCCCCGGATGAGCCTCAGACGCCCACCTGAGGGCACAACTCGGCATTGAGGAGCACGCACTCGCCGCACCGCGGTGCGCGCGCACCGCACACCGCTCCGTGCTCGATGAGGCGATGACAGCCGTCGGTCCAGCGCTCCGGCTCCCGCGGGCGCGCTCAGATCGCGCTCCACCCGCACCGGATCCTTCGCGGTCGTCCAGCCCAGGCGCCGCGACAGACAGCCCATGGGTGTCCACGGTGATGGCCGGCCGCCCGAAGGCGTTGCCCAGCACAACAGTGGCGGTTTGCGCCCGACGCCGGGCAGAGTCGCATGAGCGCCTCCCGCCCTGGGGCACGACGCCGTCGAAGCGCTCGACCAGCCCGCTCGCCAAGCCGATGAGCCGCTCGGCGCGGGTGCGCGCTGCATGCCCAGCGGTCGCAGCAGCGCCTCGAGATCGTCGGGGTCGGCGGCCGCCAGCGCACCGGCGTCGGGGCAGAGCGCGAAGAGCTCGGGGGTGACGGTGTTGACTCGGGCATCGGTGGTCTGAGCGGACAGGACCGTGGCCACCAGGAGCTGGAAGGGCCGTCGTGGTCCAAGGTGCAGTGCGCCCCGGGATAGACGGCGGTGAGCTCATCATCGACGGCGCGGGCGCGCAGAGCGGTGGAGGCGCATGAGCCGACACCATGCGCGCCAGGAGCGTCGAGCAGGTCCGTCTGACGCCTCAGAAGCCGCGGGAAGCGCGAGCCCTGGACCGCCGATCGGCACCGATGCACCCTGGCTCCCCCTGTTCCTCTCGCTCCCTTGACTCCGTTCACCCGCGTTCAGCCCCGCTTCAGTCCCCACGATCTTCAGCCCCGCTCGCCTATTCCGCCGACTCGCCGCGCGTCCCGTCCCCGGGAGACTTGCTCGGGTCACAATCAAGACTACAATGCTCGTCCGCGTGCCACAGATCACAAGCCATGGCAGGATATGACACAGGGCTGCCCGCCGAAGGCCGGGACCCAGCCGATCGACCCCACAGGAGGACCTTCGTGGAAGACAGCATCATCGCCAGAATCCCGCTGTTCGAGGGCATGAGTCCCGAGGAGCAGGACGAGCTGCGCGCCATGATGACGCAGACGACTCTGCGTCGCGGCGAGACCCTCTTCAACGAGGGGGACGCCGGCGATCGCCTTTACATCCTGCTCGCCGGCAAGGTGAAGCTCAGCCACGCCTCTGCGGACGGTCGGAGAACCTGCTGGCCGTGCTCGGTCCCGGCGAAGTGGTCGGCGAGCTGACCCTGTTCGATCCGGGCCCGCGCTCGACGACGGCCACCGCCGTGGCCCCGCAGGCTGCTCGCGCTCGAGCACAGCCAGCTCATGGGCTTCATCGAGTCGCATCCGACCCTCAGCCAGGACGTGCTGCGCGCCTGGCCCAGCGACTGCGCCGCACCAACACCGCGTTGGCCGACCTGGTCTTCTCCGACGTTCCCGAGCCGCGTTGCCCGAGGCCCTGCTGGACCTGGCCGACCGCTTCGGCTCGACGACGGAGGACGGCGTGCACGTCCGCGACCTGACCAGGAGGAGCTCGCCCAGCTCGTCGGCGCTCGCGAGACCGTCAACAAGTCACTGGCCGAATTCGTCTCCCGCGGTTGGATCCGCCTGGAGGGGCGCGCCGTCACGCTGCTCGACGTCGATCGCCTCCGGCGCCGCGCGCGCTGACACTCGCTGAACCGCACCGAGCCGACCTGAGCTGCACTGAGTCGCACTGAGGTCGCACTGAGTTGATCGGGCATCGGGTATCGCCCTCGGCTAGAACTCGACCGAGGGCGATGCCCGGTTCAGGTCAACCTCAAAATCACCTCAGGTCAGACGCTCAGGCGCGCGGACGCTTGAGGTAGGCGACGAGGTTGTCCGAGCCGGCCGGGCCGAGCCAGCCTGAACGAGCTCCCACCCGTCAGCACCCCACTGATCGAGGATCTGCTTGGTGGCATGGGTGAGCAGGGGCACGGTGGCGTATTCCCACCTGGTCGGCTGAGTAGTCATGACGCGAGCCTACGGGCATCCCGGCAGGACGGGAAAGCCTAGAGAGCCGAGATCGGTCCGTCTCCGCATCGAGATCGGTCCGACGGACCGATCTCACTCAGCGGCGCTCAGCGGCACCCGACAGATCTCGACGCCGGAGCCGGACCTCGACGCCGGAACGCGCCAGGTGCCCGATCGCCTCACCTCACGCGTGCCAGAATCCGAGGGGCGCGTCGAGCGTGGATCTCGGCGACGAGATCGTCGTCCTCCCGGCGCAGCCATTCCTCCAATCGGTCACCTCGGGGAATCGGCGCAGCAGCGCCCGGCGCTCGCGCTCGGTCAGTCCGCCCCACACCCCGAAGGAGGAGTCGGAGTCGAGAGCCTCAGCAAGACACTCCATGCGAACCGGGCACGCGAAACACAGCGATCGTATGTCGCGCTGCTCAGCGCCCTTGCCGAAAAGCTGGTCTGGATCAACATTGGCGCACGCCGCTCGGACTGCCCAGGTCTGGTCGGTCGTCGTCATCTTTCTTTCTCCCTAGCTGAGTCGGCCAACAGCACTGTCAGCCGCATCACACCGACGACCGTATGTCAAACGTCAACGTGTCAAGCCAAATCCGCTCCCGGACCGTACATGGATCGATCGCGCCCAAAGCCCGCGCTCGAGGCCGCTTGCGAACCCCCGCGGGCGAGCGTCGAACGGATGTCGAACGCAGCGGCCGCACGCCGGAATCCGACCCCGAGCCGGTCTCCAACCGGCTTCCCACCACTCCCGGCCAACCGCCTTCCTGCCGCAAGTTCTTAGATTCTTCTCAGATCATTCGCGTCGTAGCCCACTGCGCAGGCGGACGTTGCCCGTAGGCGGCTGTGTCGAAGTCTTCCTCACCCGCAGCGGGTCGCTCTCGCCCGCCCAGGTGGTCTCATGCTCCTGGTCTTCGTGCTCCTGTCGAGCGCAGGGCATTCTCACCGCCGGGTTCGCGATGCCCGCCGTCGGCGCCGCGGCGGCGCTTTCGCAGGCTGCGTCGGCCTCTTTCTTCGACGAGCTCCCCGATGACTTCGAAGTTCTCGAGCCGAGCAGATCCTCGAACATCAAGGCCTCCGACACGGCACTCAGATCGACTCGGTTCTGACGCCGAGAAGCGCATCGTCGTCACCTCTGTCAGAGATCGCGCCCACTGTGCAGAACGCGATCGTCGCCGTCGAAGGACCAGCGCCTACCAGCACGGGGCGTGGACCCGACCGGCATCGTCCGCGCCGTGGCGTCAATGCCAACGAGGCTCCCAGGGCGCCTCGACCTGACCCAGCAGTACGTCCGCGTAACGTCCTGGTGGAGGCGGCCGTCCAGAATGACGACCCGTCGGCGCGAGTCGGCCGCGACCGCGCGCTCGGCCGGCCGCAAGATCCGCGAGATGAGTATGCGCTGACTCTGGAGCAGAAGTACCCCCTGACGCCATGCAGTATCTCTGAGGGCTATCTCATATATGCGCCGCCTTGGCCCCATCCACCCTACGGTGTCGAGGGCCTCATCGCGTCCTACTTCTCCCATTCCGCCAAGGAGCTCACCATCCCGGAGGCGGCTCTTCTGGGCAGGCCTGACCAACGCGCCCGGCGCCTACGACGACCGATCGCCTTCCCGGACAAGGCCAAGGACCGTATGAAGCTGGGTTCTGGACAAGAATGCTCGAGAGGAGTTCATCAACAGGATGAATGGCAGGCGGGCCGCATGACACCCAGATCGAGGACATCCTCAATGTGACCGAGACGGTGGGCGGCTGCGGTACCGCCGGGTCGGCGGCCTACTTCTGCGAGTACGTGAAGGCCGAGATCGAGAACTCGGAGCTGTTCGGCGCCACGCGCGAGGAGCGCAACAAGCGGCTGCTGCGAGGCGGCCTGACCATCACCACGACGCTGGACATGAGCAAGCAGGCGGCCGCGGACGCCGCCGTCCAGCAGATACGTGCCCAGCCGATCCGTCCAACGTCAAGGCCGCCACGTCTCAGTCGAGCCGGCACCGGTCGGATCGTGGCCATGAGTCAGAACACGAATTACGGCGTGGAGGTCGAGGGCGACAGCTCAACCACGCAGATATCCCTCAACGCCGACGCCGCCCATGGCGGATTGGAGAATTACGAGGGCACCTCCGGCTTCCAGCCGGGCTCGACGTTCGAGGCCTTCGTCCTGGCGAGTGGTATCAGGAGGGCCACTCGGGATACGAGTCCTTCAACACCTCCCCGACCACCATCGGCGCCTCCCAATGGACGATCTCTGCGATCCCTCCAGGCCGATACATGGCAGAGTCGGCAATGCCAATGCAAGTGAGGGTGGCAACCACAACGTCATCCAGAGCACCGCCATGTCCATTAACGTGGGCTTCGCCAAGATGACGCAGCAGATGGATATCTGCAACATCACCGATCTGGCCGCCAGCTCGGGGTCACCACCAGCTCGGGGATCCCCTGACCACGCCGTCGATCGCCCTGGGCTCTCAGGAGTCCACCCCCATGCAGATGGTCGCCGCCCACGCGGCGCTGCGCCGCCCACGCGCGTCTACTGCCGCCCTATCGCCATCGACTCGATCGATGACGCCGAGGGCAACCTGGTGGACGGCCCCCGCCAATTGCACCCAGGCGATGACATCCGACGCCGCGGACAAGACTCGCGATGACCTCACCCCATGTCCCGAGCAGGACAGTAAGGGGCACACCGGTAAGACGTGGCTCTCAACGGGCGCCCGGCCGCCGGGAAGACCGGAACTACCGAATCCATGGACAACGCCTGGTTCACGGGCTTCACCCCGCACGCTGTCGACCGCCGTATGGCTGGGGCACTCGGAAGGCTACTACCCGATGGACCACCAGTACGTCGGAGGCCGCTACTACCAGACCATGTACGGCTCGGACGCGCCCGCCCCGCTGTGGAAGATGTACATGGACGCGGCGCTGGCCGGCGGCCCGCCCAGAACCTTCAACCCGATCGGCCTGAGCGCCATGCCGTCGGGAGCACCGTCCGCAGGCGGTGGGGATCAGGCGGGGACGGTCGACAACTCCTCGGACTCAGCAACCCCGGCTGCGGAGCAGAGTTCCGCCGATGCCCCAGTCCCCCAGACCCAGCCGAGTCAGGAGCCTCAGGGCCAGGTCTCACAGGGGCAGCCCTCCCAGGATCAGGCCCAAGCGCAGCAGCCCCGGGCTCAGGCCTCACAGGGGGCACCGATCGGCACGGCGCCCTCCCGCAGCGGCATCGCTCCCAGAGCAGGCACAGCCCAGAACACCCGGCGACTCCGCCGGAACGACTGGGCACCGCCGTCAGAACAACAAGGACAGGAACTGACGGGTGCCCGCCGCCCGTAGCGCGGCGTGCTCGTTCGCCCGCGTCGCTGCAGGTGTGACTGCCACAGGATTGGGGCTGCTCGGCTACACGCTCCTCGAGGCGCGGATGCCCGTGCTCCGGCGCGTGGAGGTCCCCCTCCTCGCCGCCGACGAGCATCCGTTCACGATCCTGCACCTGTCGGATCTGCATCTGACCAACCGCACCGAGGCCCGGGTGGCCTGGCACGCGGCTGGCCGCACTGCGTCCTGACGTCGTCGTCGACACCGGGGACAACCTGTCCTTCGCCAATGGCCTGAGCCGCTGGAGCGCGCGCTCGAGCCCTTCCTGGGCCTTCCCGGCGCTTTCGTCCTGGGCGATCACGACTACCGCACGACGATCTTCAAGCTGCCCACGCGCTACCTGCGCTCGAACCCGGGGTCGGTCTACGCGAATCTCGATGAGGAGCATGTGGCGCTGCCCCCTGGGGCGAGGTGCGCGACCTGCGCAGGCCTCGGGAGGCTGGGCGGACCTGACCAACGCCCGGGCGCGATCACGTCCACGGGCGGAGGATCGAACTGGTCGGCGTGGACGACCCGCACGCCGGGCGCGACGCCTTCCCGGCGCTCGAACTCCCGGAGGACGGCGGCACTGTCGGGGCCGTCGGGGCTGTCGAGCCGGCCGTCCGGGGCCGCGACGGGCGGCCACTGCGGATCGGTCTGCTCCATGCGCCCTACCAGCGCGTGCTGGACGCGATGGTCGCCGACGGCGTCGACCTGGCACTGGCCGGGCACACGCATGGGGCCGCTCTGCCTTCCGGCGTCGGCGCCCTGGTGACCAACTGCGATCTCGACCGCGGGACGGGCCTCGGGCCTGTCGCAGTGGCCGGACGCATCAGTTCGCCTGAGGCCGCGGCCAGACATGTACCTGCATCGTCTCGGCGGGCCTGGGCACAGCGCCCTACACGCCAGTGCGCCTGGCCTGCCGCCCGGAGGCCACGCTGCTCGCACGCTGCTGCCCGCCACCTGACTCCACCGAGATCGGTCGCATCCCGCCACGAGATCGGTCGTACTTCCGCATCGAGATCGGTCCACTTCCGCCGAGATCGGTTCCTGCACACACGCGAGCGCCCGGTCGGGTCTTCTCATCGACGACGCAGCCGACGTCCGGCATCAACCGACCGCCCGATCAGCCGGCGGAATCACCGCCACTGCGCTCTCGGACTCCCGACGACGGCGGATGGGAACCTCATCACGTGACTCGATGCCTCTTCTGGCGATTTCGTCCACCCGAAGACGCGCGACTATGCTGTCCTGCTGCACATGGTGTTGGCGCGGGCTTTGGTAGCGTGCGCTTCTGTTCGGGACGAAGAGGTCGTGGGTTCAAATCCCGCCACGACTCACATCGGTCAAGATCCGTGACCGCCAGCTTCCTGACACGGGCACACGCGGCAGTCTTTGGCTTTTGACTATCCTCGCGCCGACTGCTGAAGGTCCAGCCTCGATCTGAGCAGCGAGCGCTAAAACGAGGCATCAATACGTGTCGCAGGAGCGTGTGACACTCGATGTCGCATGCCTGGTGCTCCTGTCTCCTCACCGTACAGCCACGCCCAAGGCCCAATCTGTTGCTGCTATGCTGTCAGAAAGAGGCTGAGATGTCTACCACAGTGAGGATCCTTCACTCCCCAGCCGCCTCGAGTTCCGCTGATCCGGCGACCCCGCCCCATCGATCAGCGCACTGGAGGGCTCGCGCATGGCGAGGACGATGTGGAAGAAGCCTTGAAGGCTCGTCGCGTCGGCGCCCAGCTACGCGAAGGAAAGCCGCGAAGAGCTTTCCGGCCCGTGGTCGGAAAAATCTGATGACTTCCCGAACTCCGCTGTTCGCTGCTGAGCATTCGGAACGTTACGAGCGCCAGAAAACTCATCCGAGAATATCGTAGAACTAACCGGCGCCCAGTTGATCGTCATCATTGATAGTATTTCACCAACCAACATGACGATCATGGAGAGCTTCTTGTCGATCTGACAAAGGAACAGGATTTACACATATTCTGTGCTCCCCGGGCGGGGACGGCGAAACCGCTATTCGCATGGTTCGCTCCATGCAACAGCGCTGTCGCGAGTTGACCGTCATAGTCCCTGATATGGCTAAAAGTGCAGCCACAATCATCTGCTTGGGCGCCCACCACATCCTTATGGGACCTGGCGGCGATCTTGGCCCGATTGACCCGCAGATGATATTGAGAGATGATGATGGCCTGCGGACGGTAGCCAGCGCGAAAGAAATCGTAGCCGCCGTAGCGGAAGCTGAGGAAAGGACTACCACCAACCCTGCTTCCTTCCCCCTATTCGCCTCCATGCTTGCCGACGTCAACATGCTGATGGTCGAGCAGGCCAAGGCTGCACTCGCGCGCTCAGAGGCCTTGATGACAGAGGCACTGACTGTGCAAGGAGGTCGCTTTTCCGACGATGACGATAAGAAGGTTGAAGACCTCGTCAGTCGCCTTAAAGAACCTCTGATCGACGCACCGGCCAGCCACTCCGCAGTCATCTCAATAGACCATGCGCGTCGATTCGGACTTCCCGCAGAATCTCCGGAACTCGATAGCAAGGAGTGGCAACTGCTCTGGAATCTCTGGACTCGCTACTTCAGCAGTGGGGTGCTGGCCTCGCGGTAACAGAGCCATTTATACGAAGGCGAGGCTCTCGCCTTTCCGCATGTAGGTGAGGCAGAAAACGACCCAGTCAGTCGTCGGGACCTCATTCATTCTTTTGCTTCTGCGCGAACCAGAACCAGGAGACTCTCCATAATCACTTCTCGTCCACATGAGATTGTGGTGTACTCAGATGTACCGAGACACCACAATCCTCACCGAGATCGGTCCGCCTCCACCCCGTCAGGGCTCATAGCGGCGCAGGAGGAGTCAGGTGCCGAGGTGGGCCTGCGACCACCACCAGAGCGGTGGCGGGATGATCCACACGACGGCGGGGCGTGCCCCACTGCGGCGATGCACCCCACGCAGGCGGCCGCGATATTGAGACTCACCAGGATTGCGATCACACCCACCCACCAGGGCCGACGCTGGAAGAGCAGAGCGATGCAGGCGCCCACGAGGTAGGACAGCGCGACCACCGGCGCGGCCAGCACGGCGAGTTGCGGGACGACAGCGAAGTTGATCCTCGATCCACCTGTCGAGCACGACGTCGGGAATCGTCAGCAGCCCGCAGAGAGTCGGATACCGCACCGAGAGCATCCCGGTGCAGGTCAGCCACGTCATGACCGCGCCGCGCGTCAGACCGGCGCGCAGCAGCATCGGCGTGCGGGCGCCCATGACGATCCCGTGCGTGAAGCACGCACAGACCGCCACGTTCAAGGCGCACTGGGTGTAGAGGCCGAGGTTGACGTTCTCTATCGTCCTGCCGAAGAACGTGAGCGCGAGAAGGGACGCGGTGACGACCATGATCCCTACGGCTTGAATCACGCTCTGGACGGGCACGAGTTCGCGGAAGGCCATGAGAGTGAGTCTCCAGGTGCGCGAACCTGCGCTCCGCCCCTCACTGGAGTCGGGATACGACGGGCGAGGCCGCTCAGGCGGAGAGGCGACGGTGGCAGCGATCACGAGTTCCTCCTTCGGTGAGGTTGATCAGGCATCGGTCGGGGAGGCGAGCCCTGGCCGGGCTGGAGTGCGCGCGCGCGGCTCATCGGCCCCGCCCGCCGCGACCAGGCGCTCGGTGCAGGACGACGACATCCTCGAGCAGGTCCTCGATCTCATCGACCTGGTGGGAGGAGACGACGACGGTGGGCCGCTCGCGCAGATACAGCGCCAGCAGCTCGTCCCAGAAGCGGCGCCGCACCACGACGTCCATGCCAGGTGGATCTCATCCAGCAGCAGGACGGGGCAGTGGCAAGCCAGGGCGAAGACGGCGTCCAACGCGCTGCGCTGCCCACGAGGGACAGGCGCGAGGCTGGGTCTGCGAGGGGAGCTCGAAGACCTCCATGAGCCGAGCGGCCTCTGAGCGTCCCAGCTCGGGCGGGTCGCGGCCCACAGTTCCAGGGAGCGGCGAGTGGGGGACGTCTCTCGAGGAGGGAGCGCCCGCCCAGGAAGGCGGTGGCGGTCGGCGGCATCGTCGTCGAAGGCGGGGCGCCCCGCAATCGTGAGGCTCCCGGAGGTGGGGCGGCGCAGCCCGGCGATGAGGGACAGCAGAGTCGTCTTGCCTGAGCCGTTGCGGCCCAGCAGACCGGTGATGGTGCCGGGTCGCAGCGTGAGCCGAGACCATTCACAGCGGGCTCGCCGGCCTTCGCGTACCGATAGGTGAGGTCGGTCAGCTCGACAGCCGGCCTGCCGGAGGCGGACTCGGCGTTGTTGAGGACGGCGCCGGAGGCATCGGGGGCGCCGGAGGATGCAGTCATTAGGACCTTGCGGGCGTGAGACTCGAGGTACTGGACGACGGCGTCGCGCAGCTCGGCATCGTCCAGGCCGAGCGCGAGGCCGGTATCGAGGGCGGGGTGGAGAACGTCGTCGGTATAGGCGGCACGGCGGCTGCGGCGCAGATCGGTTAGGGCGCCGTCGACGACGAACATGCCGATACCCCGCCGCTTTGACCACCAGCCCCTCGTCGACTCAGGAGCGCAACGGCCTTGTTCGCGGTGGCCGGGCTGATGCGGTAGCGAGTGGCGTATTCGGTGGTGGAGATCAGGCGCGCGCCCTCGGCCACGTTCCCCGCTGAGGATCTGAGCGCGGATCTCCTCAGCGATCTGAAGGTAGATGGGCGTCGCATCGTCGAAGTGGCGCACGGATCACCTCCTGAACTTCTTACTAGTTAGTTACGCGGAGTAGTTAACCACCCAACTGATGATGGGACAAGCGGACCGCCTCCCGACGAGCCGGGAGCGATGAACCGGACGCCGCTCAGCCATCCGCCATCGACACCACCATCGACACCAGTCGGCAGCAGAGCAAAGGTTCCCTCTCCGGTAGCAACCCGCCCTCATGGGTTGTGTGGGACTCGAGGCGATGTCGACGGTGAGCAGGGTGGCGGTTCCCCAGCAGCGACCCGCCCTCGTGGGTTGTGTGGGTGGGTGTTGGGGGATCTCGCAGGGGTGTGGGGGTGGGGTGTGTGGTTGTGGGTGGGGTGGTCTGGCATGATGGGTGGGTTGTTTGCGGCTGTGCGGTCCCTCTCCTGTGCGTGGTCGTGGTTGGTAGGGTTGTGCGTCGCGGGCTGTTGCTTGATCCTCACCGGTGGGTGGCGTGCGCCGTCCTGGTTTGAGGAGTTTGTCTACTGTGGCAGTCAAGATTCCGCCTGAAGCGCATCGGTACAGTTCTCGCCGGTGTATCGGGTGGTGGTGCTCGATGCGCGTAAGAAACGTGATGGGCGTGGTGATTGAGGAGATCGGGCCAGGGTCTGACCCGATGCAGGAGCCGTCGTTGATTCGTGTTGATTCGCAGCGGGTGCGGTATTGGTTGGGTGTGGGTGCTCAGCCTTCGGATGACGGTGCATCGTTTGTTGAAGATCACGGGTGATTATCAGGCGTTTAAGGGGTTGCCTGTGCCTGAGGGCAAGTTGCGTCTCAAGGATGAGGGTGCGGCTGCGCGGGCGCGGTTGGATGCGATTCGGTTGGCTGATGATGATGCGCAGAAGCGTAAGGCTGCTGGCCTGCCCAGGCCCAGCAGGCTGAGCAGACCCAGCAGGCTGGGCAGGCTCAGGAGGCTGGGTCTGAGGTGGTTGAGGGGTCTGAGGCTGGTGTTGGCCGAGGCGTTGGAGCATTTGGTGCGTGGGATTGTGGATCGTCCGGATGGTGTCTCGGTGGTCTCGCGGTCGTTGCGTCGTGGCCAGGTGTTGGAGGTGCGGGTCGATCCCTCTGATCTGGGGCGAGTGATCGGTCGTTCAGGGCGCACGGCCGGCCCTGCGCACAGTGATCGGGTCCGTGGCCCAGACCCCGGTCCGCGTCGACGTCATCGACACCGACCGCCACCTAACCCGCCACCCAAACACCAACCGGCACTCCCGCGCCATCAGCGTGCGCGGCTCCGCCACCTTCAAGCGGTCCAGATGACGTCGATGACGTAAACCACGAACCAGACGCGCAGCGCCGCCAGCACGACAGTGAGAAGTCGGACGCGCCATCGAAGAGTCCGCGAACAGCGGCATTGATGTTCGGGTCCCACCACCGACACCAAGGATCGACGAGAGAACGAAGCCGGGCACGGCTGCCCAAGCGATCGAGGAGCGCCACTGCGAGTAGCCCGCTGTGCGCCGCAAGATCAGTGAGAAGCTCTCGGCGCGACTTCTGCGACTTGGACGCATTCGCCCCGGAGTTTGAGTTCGCAGGGGTCTGAGCTCCTCTGAGTTTCTCTGAGTTCGCAGTCTCGCCCTGTACGTCGCGGAGGTTCTCATTCATGGGAGGTCTCGACTTTCGATGATTCAGATAGGGTCAGATGAGTCAGCGGGAGGCCGATTCCAGTGCTGACTCCGGTAGCCGGGTTCCGGGTAGTTGGCCACGCCCAGCCGGTTCACCGCGGCAGGGATGAGGGCCGCCCCGGACAAGATCACGATCGCGCAGACGATGCAGACGAGGAACAAGCCCCCCGACTCGTAGAGGAGCCCCGCAGCCAGCGAGCCGAGGATGCTCCGGCCAGGCACGCCGCCTCGTGACAGACTGAGGCCCCGACCGAGGTGAGCCCGGCCTGCAGCTTCCGCGACGACCGCCTGCTGCACGGGAATCACCACAGACCATGCGACCGCGGACAGCACCCAGAGTGCCGCGATCCAGGGCGGACTGGGCGCGAAGGCTAGACCAAGCGCGAACAGGGCGCTGGCCAGCGAACTCGAGCATGAGCATGGCGCGACGCCCCAGCCGCACAACCACGCGATGCAGAAAGGTGGGCAGGGCACTCATCGCGATCGCGCCGGGAAGGAAGACGTAGGCCACCTCCACCGCGCCGAGCCCGAATCCGCGTTGCAGATGCAGGATCAGCAGCAGACCGACAGCCGCTTCTGCAGTCATGGTCACCACGATGACCAGCAGCATCGGTCGCAGCGATCTGCCGAGGCCCCAGCAGGACACGCTCGACAGATCGGCGCCCGCGAGACCGCGTCGTCCGCCGAGAGATCCTGACGACGGTCGCGGAACAACTCCCCCGCCGCAACGAGGCGGCACAGGGCGATGCCGACGAACACCACCGATACCCGGCGACGGAGAGCAGGACGACGGCCGGGACGAGAATCAGCCAGCCGCCGGTCTCCTCCGCCTCGACAGAGCTTGGCGCGAACACGCTCGAGTCGGCGTGGAGACGCTCCCCGATGATGGCCCGGATAGCGACCCACAGGAACGCGCCCGCTCCGCCGGTCACAGCCGCCGCGATCAGCGCCAACGGGAGTCCTGTTGCGAGGGCATAGAGCCCGCACCCGACTGCCAGGGCGCCCGCCCCAGAGCGGCGACGACTGCGCGATCCGCGCGGTCAACTCACCACACCGGCCATGGGACGGATCAGGAACGCCATCAGATCGCTCGCCGCAATCAACAGGCCCGTCTCCCATGCTGAGAGTCCGAGCACCGCACCCGCAAAGAGCGGCAGGACGAAATCGACGACCTGTTCGGTACCGCTGGTGAGTATCGCGCCATCAACGTCCGTCGCTCGCGTCGTAGCGCAGGACTCGCGGTAGCCGTCATCGGACCTCCATTTTGTTAGCACGTGTGAGCTAGCAAAATGATGCTAGCACGGACGTGTTACCATCAGAAAGTGCCGAAGCTCATCAACCATGACCGGCGACGCGAGGAGATCGCGACGGCAACCTGGCGCGTCATCCTCGCCAACGGCGTCAGCAGCGTGTCCATCCGCACGGTCGCGGCGAAGCGGGCATCTCCACCGGCTCGCGCTGCGCCACGTCTTCCCGAGGAAGACCGATCTGCTCGTCCACGCCATGCAACTGGTGGACCAGCACGCATGGGAGCGTATCCAGCGCCACCTCGACGAGCCGGACGCTCGCACGCGCGCGCTCGCCATCATCAAGGAACTGCTCCCACTCGACGCCGAGCGCCGCGCGGAGATGGAGGTCAACATCGCACTCATCGCCGAGGCCCCCGGCAATGAGGAGCTCAGGAACGCTCGGGACGAAGCCTATGAAGTACCTCGAGACGCGTGCAGGCGCATGATCACCAGCCTTCACCACGCCGGACTGACCGAGCCGGGGCTCGACATTGAGGCAGCCACCACCACCCTGCACGGCCTCATCGACGGGCTGGCCATGCACATGCTCATCAACCCCGATCCCGCCTTCGAACAGCAGGCCCTCCAGAGGATAGAGGCCGACCTCGACCATCTGCGATATTCGACATGCCGTCGCGCCGATCGATAACCAGTCTCTGTAGCATGGGCGGCAGGGAATGCGTTCTCGTGCTGCCGGTGAGGAGGTTGCGGCGATGTCCCGTGTCTCTGCGGCACTGCAGCGCTCCCCGCCACCTTCCCGAGGCCGCACTGGCCGCGCTATTCGCCCTGCTGTTCCTGATCTGGAGCGGTTTGACCCTGACCGGGTGCACCGCCGTTCTCGACACCCACATACACCCTCCCATCCTTCGGCCGCGCTCCTACCTCGGCCAGGTGGCCGAGGCCTTCTCGCTGATCACTCACCCCTTCTTCATCGTCGTCGCCATCGCAGGAGTAGCCGTCTTCTCCTTCAGGCGTCGCATGCGGCGCCTCTCCCTGGCACTGACGGTCGCCGCCATGGGCATCCCCCTGCAGACCATCCTCGCCTTCACCACGCACCGCCCCCGACCGCACACCGCCTTCGCCGACTCGATCTCCCACATCGGGGGCGCCTACCCGGCCAGCCATGTCACGGCCATGACCCTGGGCGCCTGGGTACTGGTCACCCTGACCCGCGCGCACCGGCGCGGCACCTCCTCAGTGGCGCAGTGGACCACCATCGGCTTCGGCGCCGTCCTGCTGACCACCGTGTGCCAATGGGTCATGGGCCTCGCGCACCTGTCCGACATCGTGGGCGGGCTGCTGCTCGGCATCGCCGTGGCGAATCTGGCTCTCAGCATCGGCGGAGTCGATTCGATCCTGTCCGCCTGGGCGCGGATGCGCCTGCTGCGCGGCAGCGGTGGCAAACGTGCGGCCATCATCCTCAGCGGTCAAATTCGACGATCTGTCCCTTCTGCGACGCCGCGTCGAGGCCGAGTGCGCGCCGCGCGATGGAATCCGACGCTCTGGCTGGAGACCACGGTTGACGACCCCGGCCACGAGCCGGCCCGACGCGCGCTGCAGGCCGGCGTCGACCTCGTCCTGGTCGCCGGCGGCGACGGGACGGTTCGGGCCGTTTCATCAGGGTTGGCGGGCACCGGCACGCCCATGGCGCTGCTGCCCGCGGGCACCGGCAACCTGCTCGCCCGCAACCTCGGCGTGCCCCTGGACACCGACGCCGCCCTGCGCCTGGCACTGCTACGGACACGCCCGGGCGATCGACGTCGTGCGCTGCAGAGACCGACGAGCCCGGACGACGACGACATCCTCACCCAGCGCTTCGTCGTCATGGCCGGGATCGGCCTGGATGCGCAGATCATGGAGAACACGAGCGACGACCTCAAGAAGGTCATCCGCTCGGGCGCCTACGCCCTGGCCGCAGTGCAGAATGCCGCACCGGACCCGTTCACGGCCACCGTCACCCTCGACGACGGCGAGACCATCGAGCAGCAGGTGGTGATGGCGCTCCTGGGCAACGTCGGCACCATTACCGCCGGAGTGCCGCTCTTCCCCAGGCCTCGCCGTCAGACGGGAAGGTGGACCTCATGCTCGCCAGTCCCGACCGGGTCGTGGACTGGGCGCTTGGGTGCGCAGATACTCACCGGCCGGGACCAGGAGGGCTTCACCACGATGAGGGCCTCCCGCCTGCGGATCACGACGGACAGGCCGGTCCCCTTCGAGATCGACGGCGACATCGCCGGCACTACTCGCTCGCTGGCCGTCGAGATCGAGCCGGGAGCGCTGTTCGTCATCGCCCCGGGGCGCTGATCACCCCAGGCAGCCCCGCGCCGAGATCGGTCGGACTCCGCGTCGAGATCGGTCCGCTTCCGCCTCGAGATCGGTCGCACTCCCGCGCCGAGATCGGTCGGACGGACACAGGTGACGGACTACGCCCCACTCAGCCGCCGCCGGCATCGGCAGAAAGGAGACTCCGCTCAACCGACTCGTCCAGCCCAGCCATTGCACCCAGCCGGCCCAGCCGACTCAGCCAGAAACTCGTCCAGAGCCGCACGCCCGGCCGGAGACAGGCTTTGCGCGAAGCTCGGCGTCGAGACGCCGGGCGGCATCCGCGCCCAACGCGAGCAGGCGCCGCCCCTCGGCGGTGATCTCGATGATGTGCGCTCTGCGGTCAGTCCTGCTCCGTGTTCTGCGGACGGCCCCGAGCCGGACGAGCTGATCCACTAGTGAGACGACCAGACTCGGCGCCACGCGCATCGCGGAGGCGATCTCCCGCTGGGACGATGCCACCCGCGGCATCGACGACGGCGAGCAGCCCGACCTGCTTGTGGGTCAACCCGGTCCCCTCGATCCGCGCGGAGAAGGCCCTGGTGATCTGCGCGCCGAGCACCCCCAGCCGAAAACCTGCGGACGACAGAATCGCCGCACCGCCCTCTCTCTCTTCCATGGACGCAATGATACGATGCCAGATCATTCACAACTGAACGATATAAGGAAGTGATTGCGATGCCCTGGTGGCTGGCGCTGATCAACACGATCATGGGGCGGGCGCCGCCGGTTTTTGCGGTGGCAGCCGTGATACGACCACGACTGCTCGCCCCATCCGACAGCGCCAATCGCGACGACCGCTTCTACCCGGCGATGTATGCGGCACGGGCGCCTCTCGGCGCACTGGTCGTCGTCGCCGTCTGGCTCGCCCCGAGCCCACTCGACACCGCTCATCCTGGGCGCGGCCGCGCTGGCTCAAGTCGGAGATGCCGCCATCGGCTTGTCATACCGGATTCCGGGGCATGGTGGTCGGACCCGCCATCGCCACCGCATGTCACATCGCCGGAATCATCGCCCTGCCCTGATCGAGCCGGGCACCGCCGCCTGTAGCCTGAACATAACTCGGAAAGCAGCCGCACGGCGACAAAGGGACGCGACGAGGAACAGGGGATGGCGGGAACCAGGAAAGGCACAGCCGAGAAGCGCGACTTTTACCACGTCGGACTCGACGCCGACAAGGTGATCGATGCCGCCGTCGCCCTCTCCCAGGGCGACGGCAGCGACGTGGACGCTGCGCGATCTCGGCGAACGACTCGGCGTCGCCCCCTCGGTCATTTACCACCACGTGGGCGGACGCGAGACTCTGAGCCGGCACGTCGTCGAACGGATACTCACGCTCGATGGGCCCAGCCGACCACCGCGATGCCGTGGCGGCAGTGGTTCCGCGAAGCGCTCTACCCGTTGCGCCCGGTGCTGACCGACTACCCGGGCACAGCCAGATGGCTGCTGCTGCACGGGCCCGTCTTCCCAGGCGCCGCACCGGTCGTGGACTCGGGATCGCCTCACTGCAGCAGGCGGGCTTCGGCCGGCACACAGCCCTGGCGTACTCCTCCCTGGTCAACACCGCGATGATGACGATCACCACCATGGACGATCGACGCCTGCACAAGGACGACGGCCCGCACGACCACGCCACCTCATGCGCTCCCTCAGCGGGGATCGCCACCGACAGCACGGGCATCTCCCTGCTGATGAGCGACCCTCATCGCCCAGTTCACCGGCTCAGCCGAGGAGATAGCGGCGGCGCAGGACCGCTACTACCGCTTCGTCCTCGAACGACTCATGGACGGTCTCGATGTCGGACTCGCCACCGGCCTCGACGCTGACTCGCCACCGGCCTCGACGCCGGCCTCGACGCCGGCCTCGATGCCGGCCATCCGCCTGAACGACGGCTCGCACCCGCGCGCCGCAGACGACGAGACGACGGCGCGACACCCGCCGCAGGCCGCTAGAGACCGCCCCACCACAAGCGCGAGAACCGAGAGGCCGCGGGCCGAGCGCGCTCCACCGCAGCCTCCTGCGCCGCCACCAGAGGACAGCCTCAGCAGAGCGGGCCTGCATCTTGTTATTAGAACATCGTTCACATAGGGGTTGCGCTTCATTCCACCGGGTACGGATGCACGGATGCCCGAGCCGACGACAGGCATCACTGCCCGAATCGCCAGGTGGAGATCACCACCCACCCAGAGCCCAGGTCCCGGCCCTCGGAGATCCGACGGGCCGAACCTCCGGACCGCGACTCCGAGCGGAACGAATCGAGAGGAGCAACAGAATATGAACGCTTCGCAGAGGACGGGCGACACCGGAGCCTCCTCACAGGTCAGGATCGTTCTCGCGACGGTCTTCCTGGCCTACCTAGGGGCAGACGACGCTCAACCCCGTCATCGCACCGCTGTCGCGGGAAGTCGGACTGGACGAATGGCAGATCGGCGTGACGATCAGCGTCGCGGCGATCGCGGTCGATCCTCACCAGCCAGATCTGGGGGCGGCGATCCCAATCATGGGGGCGCAAACCGGTTCTCATCGCCTCACTGGCGACCTGCACGGCGGCAATGACGCTCTTCGCCATCATCGCCGCGATGGGCGTCGGCGGGAACCTGGGCAAGACGCCGTTGTTCATTAGTTCGTCCTGTCCGCGGAATGCTCTTCGGCACGGCGCTGGCAGCGATCCTCCCAACCGCTCAGGCCTACGTCGCCGACATCACCTCCAGCGAGGAGGAGCGGGTGCGCGGCATGGCGGGAGTAGGGCGCTACCCAGGGCATCGCCTCGATCGCCGGGGGCCCTCGTCGGCGGCCTGCTGTCGGGGATCTCGCTCATGGTGTCGGTCGACATGGTCCCGGTGTTCCTGTTCGCGGGGCTACTGGTGGTGATATCTCGTTCTGCGCCGGGAGTCTCGAACCGAACTGGTCGATGAGCCCGCGCACGTCAGTCCTTTCGACCCCCGGGTCTGGCCCTTCCTCATGGCCGGATTCGGCATGTTCACCGCACTGGGCCTCATCCAGATCGTCACCGGTTTCCTCGTCCAGGACCGCCTCGGCCTGGACGCGGACACCACCGGCCTCACACCGGCGGTGCACTGCTCGCCGCCGGCATTGGAATGGTGATCGCACAGACCGTTATCGTGCCGCGCTCGAAGTGGGCCCCTTCGACCCTGCTGCGTCGGCACGCTCCTGGGAGCCGCCGGCTTCGCCTGCTCCGCACTCAACAGCGGGTTCGCGCTCATCGTCATCTCGGTGACGGTGATCGGCATGGGCGTCGGCATCGCCATGCCCGGCTACACGGCGGGCCCCACACTGCTCATGCGAGCCGGGAGGAGCAGGGCGGGCTCGCCGGCCTGATCGGCGCGACCAACGGACTGACCTACGCCGTTTCACCCGCGGCGGGCACCGCCATGTACGGCCTTTCGCCTATTCTGCCCATCGCTGTCGGGGTGCGATCCTCGTCGCCGTGTTCGTCTTCGTCCTCATCCACCCCGGATTCCGCTGCGCCCGGAGAGCGCCCGGAGGCCGCTGCGACCAGCGCGCCCCAGGGCCGACTGAGCCCGGACGCGCAGAGGGCCCAGATCTGACGGACGGTGCTGGGAGACGCTTCCGCAGTCTCCAGGGCTCGCGCTCCGATCAGAGTCCTGCTGGGACTCTGAGTCAATATCAGTTTCGGGGGCCACCCGGCGGCAGCCGAGTGGCTCCCCACTAGCTGCCCTGATCGGGGAACGCGGAGCCCAGTAGACACTGCGCCCGATCAGCCCTGATCGTGCCTCACCGGCCCCTCGAATCCCGCCGGGTGGCCTACTCCGCCACCGCCCAGACCGACTCCTCGGACCCTTCGAGGCGAGTGTGAAGCCGGTTCGCACATGGGAGAGAGGCGATCCGATGGAGCGAACGCCAGTTTTCATTGGAATTTCAAGGATTCATCCCATGATCGTCAAGGCGACTGTCGCGCTCCCATGTGCGCGCAGGGGTCTGCGCACGATGGGGCACGACAACTCGCCTTGACGTAAATTAGAAAACCGCAGAATCGTGAGGAAAAACGGCACTCGACCCGGTAGGGCCCTCCTCTCCCCATGTGCAGTCCCCGTCTCAGAGCCCGCCAGAGCAACCGCATCCCGGCCCCGCTGCGCCGAGGAGCACACGCCACTTCTCGCACATGCCACCGGGATAGCCTGCCCCCATGCCAATCTCGATCCGAGTGACGAAGATCCACCACGCCTGTCTAACGATCGACGACGGCCGCACACGGCTTCTGCTCGACCGGGGCAGCTCGGGCGCCATCCCGGCCTGGATGGTATCGACGCCGTGCTCATCACCCACCGTCACTCCGACCACCTCGACACCGGCCTCGTCGAGGAGGCGCTGCGCCGCAGCATTCCCGTCTGGGCGCCGGGGACGCGCTCGATGAGCCTCGGCGGACTCGCGCCCGAGGCGAGGACGGCCTGCGCGAGGCGGTCACGGGCACGACCCTGCGCATTGGCACCCTGCCCGTCAGGTGGCCGGCAACCGCCACGCCGAGGTGCACCCGACACTCCCGGGCCCGGCGAACCGCGCCTACCTGGTCGATGGGCGGGTGCTCGTCACCGGGGACGAGCACCCGGTCCCGCCGGACCGCCTCACCGCCCTAGTCACCCCGGTCGACGCCCCGTGGCTGCGCGTCGCCGACCTGATCCGCTACGTGCGCGCCCCTGCGGCCGGAGCTCGTCGTCGGCGTCCACGACGGCCTGCTCAATACGGACGGCCTCGCCGTCGCCCGCCATGGATCGAGGTCGCTGCGGCGCGAGGGGCGCGGCCCGGGCCACCATGCTCGCCGACGGTGAGGCGATCATCGTCCCGTGACAGCCCGCCCCGGCGGCGGCACAGGCAGCCTCGGGCCGGACCCGCGCCTTTTTCACCTCCGCGCCTCAGGCGTCTGGGCAGCGCGTTCCCCGGACGACCCGGCGATGGAGGGAGCGCCTCCCCTCTCCGTCCCGGAGGCGGAAACCGGCTCGCCACGCGCCCGGTTCCAGCAGCCTCAGCATCCCGGCGCGCAGGAGGGACTGGTCGATGGCGGTGCTGCCGGCCAGGACAGGACCGCCGCCCCTGGTCGAGGGCGGCCAGGAGCGCTCTCGAGCCGCTCGTCGGTGAGAGTCCCCGCCTCTCCGACCCCCGCGTCGCGGCTCTCCACGCCTTCGATCTCCGCGTCGCCGCCCCTCGTACCGCCGTCCCCGGCCTCTCCGGCCCCGACGCCGAAGGCCGCGCCCCTCCCCGCCCGATCGGCCGGATCTCGGCGCGAGGACTCGACAACGGCGGCATAGGCGCCGACCACCTGGTTAACCCGTTGTACGACCTGTCCGCTCAGGCGCTCGTCGCGGGCGGCCACCGCGATGAACTCCAGGGTGGCCAGGGCGAGGCCCCTGACGGCCTCCGCGGCCTCGCCGTCGGCGGCCAGACCCCCGGCTGCGGCCCGAAGGCGTTCCAGCCTCGGCCCGTGGAGCCCTCGATGTCCTTGTCGGGACCGCCAGGAACAACTCGGCCTTGCCCGCGAAGTTGGAGTAGACGGCCCCCTTGGAGAAGCCCGCGGCCCGGGCGATCCGGTCGAGCCGGGCGCCGTGGTAGCCGGCCTCGGCGAAGGCCGCGCGTGCAGCGAAGACGATGGCCTCGCGAGTCTGTCTCTGGCGGTCGCGCCTGCTGATCGGATCGGGAAGGTCTGTCACTCGACCGATCGTAAAGGCGCTCCCACCCGTTGCACGCCCTCTCGCACTCAGATACTCTTAGTATCCAAATACTGATAGTATCTGAAAGGTATCCGTGTCCCGCCCCGCTATCACTCGACGCCGCGCGGTCCTTGCGGGCCTGGTCGCGGCGATCACCGCCGCGGCCGTTGAAAGGAGATCGATGACAGGGACGACGGCCTCCCGCCCCCTTCCCGAAGACGGGGTGGTCGGACGGCTCCCGTTCGATGGGTCGTGGCTCACCGAGATCAGTCCCACGCGGCAAGTCCCCAGCCACGGAACCGACCTGTTCGGCACCACGTACGCGATCGACTTCATCGCGGTCGACGAGGCCGGTCGGACGGCGCCCGGCCAAGCCTGCGGACGATCCTCGCGACCGAGCCCCGGGCTATTCCACGCCTTCGGCCGGCCCTGTACTCGCCCGTGGCGGGACGGTGGCAGCCGTCCACGACGGCGAGCCCGATCACGAGGCCCGTCGGTCCCCGCTGACGCTGATCCCGTACGGGCTGAGGCCAGTCGAAGCGGATCCGCCGGGGAGCGGCCGGAGTCGCAGGCAACTCGCGGTCATTCCGGACCGCGGGCAGCAACTCTCTATGTCGCGCTCGCGCACCCTGAGACGGGGCTCCCTGCTCGTCTCGCCCGGTGACCAGGTTGGCCCCGGGGACAGGATCGGCAGCTGCGGCAACTCCGGCAACTCGACGCAGCCCCATCTCCATATCCAGGCCATGGACGGACTCGACCTCGACGTCGCCCGGGAGTCCCGCTCCGTTTCGAGCAGTTCCGGCAGCACGCCCCCGGCCGCGCGCGCCGCGCGCCAGCACCGCCGACTGGCGTGCCCCGACCAGGGCTCGGTCATCAGCGCGGCGTGACCGGCTGAGGGAGAAGCAGGACTGGACCGATCTTGATGCGGACGTGAACCGATCTCGTGGAGGGCGACGGCGCGGGCGGAGCGGCGGGGCCCCGGCACCGCGGGGTCAGTCGCCGGCGCCCGCTCACTCCCAGCGGAAGAGCCGGGCCGCGAGCGCGCCGCAGACGATTCGAAGCCGAGGAGGACGACGGCCGATCCCCCAGTGCGCACCCCAGCCGTCACCGGCCCACAGGCCCCGAGGTGAGGTAGGGTGAGCTGAGTCAGAGGCGAGAAGCGAGGCCACGAGAGCACCCCGATGGGAGCACGGACAGAGGGACGGCGGCCCCGGAGGTGAAGATCAGCGGGTACAGCAGGATGTTGCCGAGTCCCTGAGCCGCGCCCGGGGTGCGCAATCGGTACGCCACCAGGTAGCCGAGCGCGAGGAAGGCGGCCGGTCCGAGCAGCGTGGCGACGAGCGTCGACAGCAGCGCCACCGCCGATGCGGGTCGGACCCCGAATGCCACGATCGCAATGCCGTACATGGTCGCGATATGGACGGGAAGGTGAGAACCGCGCGGGACAGTACGTCGGCCGCCAGGTAGAGGCCCGGTTTCAGCGGGGTGACTTGGAAGCGCCGCAGTACCCCCGCACTGCGCTGAGTCGCCATATCGATGGGCACCATGACGACAGCGGAAATGGCGATGACGATGCCGGGAAAGGCCGTGAAGTTCGTCTCCAAGAACCCCTTTCCTCCGAATTCAGGGTCGGATCGTTTGCCGAAGATGAGGCCCATGACGAGGACGAACTACCGGGGCGAAGGCGATCGAGAAGATGACCGCTGCGGGCTCACGCAGGGTGCGCATTGCAGTGACCCCTGCACAGTTGACGGAAGGTTTTCATTGGGGTCAGTCCTCCTCGCGCATCGAACGGCCGGTCAGGAGAGGAACACGTCCTCGAGCGAGGGCGCCGAGACGCGCACGTCACTGACGGTGGGGCCGGTCTGCTCTATCGTGTCGATCATCTGTTGTGGGAAACGTGTGCTCGTCGAGTGCACCTGCACCTGGCAGTCGCGCACTCTGACGTTGGAGATCCCATCCAGCCCCTCCAGGAGTGCAGCGGGCACAGGGCTGGAAGTGCGCAGCCGGATCTCCGCACCGCCGCCCGAGGGAGGCGACCAGGTCGGGAACGGTGTCGAGGGCGATGAGGCGTCCGTGATCGACAACGCCGACCCGGTCGCACAGCGCCTCCGCCTCCTCCATGTAGTGCGTTGTCATCAGCACGGTGGCGCCCCGTTCCCGAATGGAGCGCACCACGTCCCACATGGCCAGGCGCGCCTGCGGATCGAGGGCGGTGGTGAGCTCGTCGAGGAAGACGATCTCGGGCCGGTTGATCAGGGCCAGGGCGATGAACACCCGCTGGCGCTGGCCGCCCGAGAGCTTCTCGACGTAGGCGTCGCGCTTGCCGGCGATCCCCAGCTCTTCCAGAAGCTCGTCGGTGTCGGCGGGGTCGCTGTACATGGAGGCGAAGAGGTCCATCGCCTCGCGCACCTTGATCTTGGGCGGCAGCGCGGCCGTCTGCAGCTGGACCCCGATACGGCTCCGCCAGGCCGGGGTGGGGCCGGGCCGGATCGGCGTCGAGGACGCGCACGCTTCCCGCCACTGGGGGTGCGCAGGCCTCCAGGCACTCCAGGAGCGTGGTCTTTTCCGCCCCATTCGGCCCGATCAGGCCGAAGATCTCTCCGCTTTTCACCTCGAAGGAGACCCCATCGACGGCGGCGAGTTCGCCATATGTCTTGGTCAGATTCTCAACGACGATTGCAGTACTCATTGTCACTCCTCCTCGGACGACTTCTCGGCGGCAGGGTGATGGGGCACCGGATTCGAAGGGGGCCCGCCTCGGGAGAGCAGAGCCCTTTTCTGGAGCGACGACTCGGGTCCGCGCCGGATCCGGATCGTCCCGCACCCGCCTCCGAGGGCTCGGACCCCTGACCGCCGAAGGCCGAGCGGACGAGCATGGCGAGCGGATCGTCCTTCGGGCACGCTCCAGCAAGCTGGCGAGCGGGATGAGCGCCAGCCCTGGGCCGGATCTGTCAGGACGATGCTGGTCCCCGGGTTCGAGACCGACATGCTTGCGGGCCTGCGTCGGAAGGGCGACTTGCCCCCTCTGCCCGACG
>BNJV01001219.1_pt1 | contig 39910 bp, 40 predicted proteins | sample 8540591 | NCBI WGS metagenome assembly BNJV01 (sample SAMD00202457, study PRJDB9452) | human saliva metagenome | host: Homo sapiens
AGCCTAGCTCAACAACGGATACTACAAGTGATGAGGCGGCGAATCGAGTGTATATAGCGCCAAAGGATAGTGCAAATGTAGATGATTTGGCAACTAAATTACAAGATTTACCTAAAACAGTGGAAAATGAAAAAAAACTAGCCACAATAGATGAGATCGGTAAAACTAAAGGAGTAAGTCCGGGTAATATAAAAGAGATTGATGAGTTTGGAGGCTGGACTGCTATAAGAGATTCAGAAGGGCAGGGGAAGTTTGTTGTTGCAAGAAAGACAGCAGCTGGTGTATTTCCACTTGAAACTGTAAATACAGTAAAAAACGGTGCTTATAACTATAAAACATGGACTGAGGAAACTAGTTTTGATAATAGTAGTAACTATGCGCTGTTTTTATCTAAAGTGAGAACTGAAAATAATAAGGGAGATGCTACATTTGATGGAGCGCCTTATACCCCTAAAGATGAAGGAAAGACTATTTCTAGAGGATTGAAAGGTTTTAATGGGATAGAAAAAACCTTTAAAGTTTATTCACCGAGCATCGGATCTAGTGCAAAGATTAGTTTTAAAACGGGATATACAGGTGATATCGATGGGGTAAAAGCGAAATATAAAGTAGAGTTACTAGGTGAAAAAGACGGGGAGGAGACCTCGCTATATCGTGTTGAATTCGATCCTTTTACGACTAGAAAAACTCAATATATGGAGGTAGTAGCTGCTAAAAATGGCTCTTCTAGGCCTATTGATAATTATATATCTGATGACAGTTATAATAATATAAAGGCTAAGCTGGAAGAGACAACTCATAGGCCGAATGGACAAGCGGGAACATTCACGAGTAAAGAAATTGATATTCCTGAAGGCTATACTAGTTATAAGGTTCGTATTAGTTCTGCGGATAATACACATTTAGGAATGGGATACCAAGTAACTTGGGACCATTATGCTCTGCCAATCACTGGATTAGGATTTACAGTTACTCAGGATACTAAAAAAGTAGCTAAAGATTTGTTGACAAAAGTTTATACAAAGTTAACAGAGCAAAAAGCGGAAGATACTAAGTGGTCAACACCAGAAACCAAAGCAAATTATGAAGCAAAATTGCAAGCTATTCAAGAAGCACTGACTTCTGACGCTAGTACTACAGATAGTTACAAAACAGTAGCAGAAGATGCTGTAGCGCAGCAGAAAAACTTGAATGAAGAGGTGCAAATTAAAAAGAAAGCAAACGATGCTGTAACTGCTAAGTTGACTGAAAAAGAGCAAAGTATTGAAGATAATGGTCACTTGTCGCCAACTGAAAAGTCTAGGGCTAAGGAACAGGCAAGAGAGAAAGCTAGAAAAGCGAAGCTTGCTATTACAGATGCTGATTCTCAAACTGCGGTCACAACAGCTCAAACTACAGGCGAAGCTGAGGTTAAGAAGGTGAACCCAGTAGGGAAAGAAAAAGCTAAAAAAGCCATTCAAGATGAGCTTACTAAGAAAGAAGCTGAGATTGAAGGTAATGACCAGCTTAGCCCAACTGAAAAACAAGAGGCTAAGGAAGCAGCCAAAGCGAAAGCCAAAGCGCAAACTGATGCCATCGACCAACAGCCAGCCAATGCGGATACTCCAGAAGCGGCTGCTCAAGCTCAAACTGCGGTCACAACAGCTCAAACTACAGGCGAAGCTGAGGTTAAGAAGGTGAACCCAGTAGGGAAAGAAAAAGCTAAAAAGCCATTCAAGATGAGCTTACTAAGAAAGAAGCTGAGATTGAAGGTAATGACCAGCTTAGCCCAACTGAAAAAACAAGAGGCTAAGGAAGCAGCCAAAGCGAAAGCCAAAGCGCAAACTGATGCCATCGACCAACAGCCAGCCAATGCGGATACTCCAGAAGCGGCTGCTCAAGCTCAAACTGCGGTCACAACAGCTCAAACTACAGGCGAAGCTGAGGTTAAGAAGGTGAACCCAGTAGGGAAAGAAAAAAAGCTAAAAAAAGCCATTCAAGATGAGCTTACTAAGAAAGAAGCTGAGATTGAAGGTAATGACCAGCTTAGCCCAACTGAAAAACAAGAGGCTAAGGAAGCAGCCAAAGCGAAAGCCAAAGCGCAAACTGATGCCATCGACCAACAGCCAGCCAATGCGGATACTCCAGAAGCGGCTGCTCAAGCTCAAACTGCGGTCACAACAGCTCAAACTACAGGCGAAGCTGAGGTTAAGAAGGTGAACCCAGTAGGGAAAGAAAAAAAGCTAAAAAAAGCCATTCAAGATGAGCTTACTAAGAAAGAAGCTGAGATTGAAGGTAATGACCAGCTTAGCCCAACTGAAAAAAACAAGAGGCTAAGGAAGCAGCCAAAGCGAAAGCCAAAGCGCAAACTGATGCCATCGACCAACAGCCAGCCAATGCGGATACTCCAGAAGCGGCTGCTCAAGCTCAAACTGCGGTCACAACAGCTCAAACTACAGGCGAAGCTGAGGTTAAGAAGGTGAACCCAGTAGGGAAAGAAAAAAAGCTAAAAAGCCATTCAAGATGAGCTTACTAAGAAAGAAGCTGAGATTGAAGGTAATGACCAGCTTAGCCCAACTGAAAAAAACAAGAGGCTAAGGAAGCAGCCAAAGCGAAAGCCAAAGCGCAAACTGATGCCATCGACCAACAGCCAGCCAATGCGGATACTCCAGAAGCGGCTGCTCAAGCTCAAACTGCGGTCACAACAGCTCAAACTACAGGCGAAGCTGAGGTTAAGAAGGTGAACCCAGTAGGGAAAGAAAAAGCTAAAAAAAGCCATTCAAGATGAGCTTACTAAGAAAGAAGCTGAGATTGAAGGTAATGACCAGCTTAGCCCAACTGAAAAAAACAAGAGGCTAAGGAAGCAGCCAAAGCGAAAGCCAAAGCGCAAACTGATGCCATCGACCAACAGCCAGCCAATGCGGATACTCCAGAAGCGGCTGCTCAAGCTCAAACTGCGGTCACAACAGCTCAAACTACAGGCGAAGCTGAGGTTAAGAAGGTGAACCCAGTAGGGAAAGAAAAAAAGCTAAAAAAAGCCATTCAAGATGAGCTTACTAAGAAAGAAGCTGAGATTGAAGGTAATGACCAGCTTAGCCCAACTGAAAAACAAGAGGCTAAGGAAGCAGCCAAAGCGAAAGCCAAAGCGCAAACTGATGCCATCGACCAACAGCCAGCCAATGCGGATACTCCAGAAGCGGCTGCTCAAGCTCAAACTGCGGTCACAACAGCTCAAACTACAGGCGAAGCTGAGGTTAAGAAGGTGAACCCAGTAGGGAAAGAAAAAAAGCTAAAAAAAGCCATTCAAGATGAGCTTACTAAGAAAGAAGCTGAGATTGAAGGTAATGACCAGCTTAGCCCAACTGAAAAAAACAAGAGGCTAAGGAAGCAGCCAAAGCGAAAGCCAAAGCGCAAACTGATGCCATCGACCAACAGCCAGCCAATGCGGATACTCCAGAAGCGGCTGCTCAAGCTCAAACTGCGGTCACAACAGCTCAAACTACAGGCGAAGCTGAGGTTAAGAAGGTGAACCCAGTAGGGAAAGAAAAAGCTAAAAAAGCCATTCAAGATGAGCTTACTAAGAAAGAAGCTGAGATTGAAGGTAATGACCAGCTTAGCCCAACTGAAAAACAAGAGGCTAAGGAAGCAGCCAAAGCGAAAGCCAAAGCGCAAACTGATGCCATCGACCAACAGCCAGCCAATGCGGATACTCCAGAAGCGGCTGCTCAAGCTCAAACTGCGGTCACAACAGCTCAAACTACAGGCGAAGCTGAGGTTAAGAAGGTGAACCCAGTAGGGAAAGAAAAAGCTAAAAAAGCCATTCAAGATGAGCTTACTAAGAAAGAAGCTGAGATTGAAGGTAATGACCAGCTTAGCCCAACTGAAAAACAAGAGGCTAAGGAAGCAGCCAAAGCGAAAGCCAAAGCGCAAACTGATGCCATCGACCAACAGCCAGCCAATGCGGATACTCCAGAAGCGGCTGCTCAAGCTCAAACTGCGGTCACAACAGCTCAAACTACAGGCGAAGCTGAGGTTAAGAAGGTGAACCCAGTAGGGAAAGAAAAAAAGCTAAAAAAAGCCATTCAAGATGAGCTTACTAAGAAAGAAGCTGAGATTGAAGGTAATGACCAGCTTAGCCCAACTGAAAAACAAGAGGCTAAGGAAGCAGCCAAAGCGAAAGCCAAAGCGCAAACTGATGCCATCGACCAACAGCCAGCCAATGCGGATACTCCAGAAGCGGCTGCTCAAGCTCAAACTGCGGTCACAACAGCTCAAACTACAGGCGAAGCTGAGGTTAAGAAGGTGAACCCAGTAGGGAAAGAAAAAAAGCTAAAAAAAGCCATTCAAGATGAGCTTACTAAGAAAGAAGCTGAGATTGAAGGTAATGACCAGCTTAGCCCAACTGAAAAAAACAAGAGGCTAAGGGAAGCAGCCAAAGCGAAAGCCAAAGCGCAAACTGATGCCATCGACCAACAGCCAGCCAATGCGGATACTCCAGAAGCGGCTGCTCAAGCTCAAACTGCGGTCACAACAGCTCAAACTACAGGCGAAGCTGAGGTTAAGAAGGTGAACCCAGTAGGGAAAGAAAAAAAGCTAAAAAAAGCCATTCAAGATGAGCTTACTAAGAAAGAAGCTGAGATTGAAGGTAATGACCAGCTTAGCCCAACTGAAAAACAAGAGGCTAAGGAAGCAGCCAAAGCGAAAGCCAAAGCGCAAACTGATGCCATCGACCAACAGCCAGCCAATGCGGATACTCCAGAAGCGGCTGCTCAAGCTCAAACTGCGGTCACAACAGCTCAAACTACAGGCGAAGCTGAGGTTAAGAAGGTGAACCCAGTAGGGAAAGAAAAAAAGCTAAAAAAAGCCATTCAAGATGAGCTTACTAAGAAAGAAGCTGAGATTGAAGGTAATGACCAGCTTAGCCCAACTGAAAAAAACAAGAGGCTAAGGAAGCAGCCAAAGCGAAAGCCAAAGCGCAAACTGATGCCATCGACCAACAGCCAGCCAATGCGGATACTCCAGAAGCGGCTGCTCAAGCTCAAACTGCGGTCACAACAGCTCAAACTACAGGCGAAGCTGAGGTTAAGAAGGTGAACCCAGTAGGGAAAGAAAAAGCTAAAAAAAGCCATTCAAGATGAGCTTACTAAGAAAGAAGCTGAGATTGAAGGTAATGACCAGCTTAGCCCAACTGAAAAAAACAAGAGGCTAAGGAAGCAGCCAAAGCGAAAGCCAAAGCGCAAACTGATGCCATCGACCAACAGCCAGCCAATGCGGATACTCCAGAAGCGGCTGCTCAAGCTCAAACTGCGGTCACAACAGCTCAAACTACAGGCGAAGCTGAGGTTAAGAAGGTGAACCCAGTAGGGAAAGAAAAAAAGCTAAAAAAAGCCATTCAAGATGAGCTTACTAAGAAAGAAGCTGAGATTGAAGGTAATGACCAGCTTAGCCCAACTGAAAAAAACAAGAGGCTAAGGAAGCAGCCAAAGCGAAAGCCAAAGCGCAAACTGATGCCATCGACCAACAGCCAGCCAATGCGGATACTCCAGAAGCGGCTGCTCAAGCTCAAACTGCGGTCACAACAGCTCAAACTACAGGCGAAGCTGAGGTTAAGAAGGTGAACCCAGTAGGGAAAGAAAAAGCTAAAAAAAGCCATTCAAGATGAGCTTACTAAGAAAGAAGCTGAGATTGAAGGTAATGACCAGCTTAGCCCAACTGAAAAAAACAAGAGGCTAAGGAAGCAGCCAAAGCGAAAGCCAAAGCGCAAACTGATGCCATCGACCAACAGCCAGCCAATGCGGATACTCCAGAAGCGGCTGCTCAAGCTCAAACTGCGGTCACAACAGCTCAAACTACAGGCGAAGCTGAGGTTAAGAAGGTGAACCCAGTAGGGAAAGAAAAAAAGCTAAAAAAAGCCATTCAAGATGAGCTTACTAAGAAAGAAGCTGAGATTGAAGGTAATGACCAGCTTAGCCCAACTGAAAAAAACAAGAGGCTAAGGAAGCAGCCAAAGCGAAAGCCAAAGCGCAAACTGATGCCATCGACCAACAGCCAGCCAATGCGGATACTCCAGAAGCGGCTGCTCAAGCTCAAACTGCGGTCACAACAGCTCAAACTACAGGCGAAGCTGAGGTTAAGAAGGTGAACCCAGTAGGGAAAAGAAAAAGCTAAAAAAAGCCATTCAAGATGAGCTTACTAAGAAAGAAGCTGAGATTGAAGGTAATGACCAGCTTAGCCCAACTGAAAAACAAGAGGCTAAGGAAGCAGCCAAAGCGAAAGCCAAAGCGCAAACTGATGCCATCGACCAACAGCCAGCCAATGCGGATACTCCAGAAGCGGCTGCTCAAGCTCAAACTGCGGTCACAACAGCTCAAACTACAGGCGAAGCTGAGGTTAAGAAGGTGAACCCAGTAGGGAAAGAAAAAGCTAAAAAAGCCATTCAAGATGAGCTTACTAAGAAAGAAGCTGAGATTGAAGGTAATGACCAGCTAGCCCAACTGAAAAAAACAAGAGGCTAAGGAAGCAGCCAAAGCGAAAGCCAAAGCGCAAACTGATGCCATCGACCAACAGCCAGCCAATGCGGATACTCCAGAAGCGGCTGCTCAAGCTCAAACTGCGGTCACAACAGCTCAAACTACAGGCGAAGCTGAGGTTAAGAAGGTGAACCCAGTAGGGAAAGAAAAAGCTAAAAAAGCCATTCAAGATGAGCTTACTAAGAAAGAAGCTGAGATTGAAGGTAATGACCAGCTTAGCCCAACTGAAAAACAAGAGGCTAAGGAAGCAGCCAAAGCGAAAGCCAAAGCGCAAACTGATGCCATCGACCAACAGCCAGCCAATGCGGATACTCCAGAAGCGGCTGCTCAAGCTCAAACTGCGGTCACAACAGCTCAAACTACAGGCGAAGCTGAGGTTAAGAAGGTGAACCCAGTAGGGAAAGAAAAAAAGCTAAAAAAAGCCATTCAAGATGAGCTTACTAAGAAAGAAGCTGAGATTGAAGGTAATGACCAGCTTAGCCCAACTGAAAAACAAGAGGCTAAGGAAGCAGCCAAAGCGAAAGCCAAAGCGCAAACTGATGCCATCGACCAACAGCCAGCCAATGCGGATACTCCAGAAGCGGCTGCTCAAGCTCAAACTGCGGTCACAACAGCTCAAACTACAGGCGAAGCTGAGGTTAAGAAGGTGAACCCAGTAGGGAAAGAAAAAGCTAAAGCTGCAGTAGATGCAGCATTGGCAGAAAAAAAGACAAAGCCATCGATGCTAACGACAAACTTTCAGATGCAGAAAAATCAGCAGCGAAAGACGAAGCTAAGAAAGCAGCCGACGAAGCTAAGAAAGCCATCGATGCAGCAACTGATCAAGCTGGGGTAGCCGCTAAAGCAACTGAAGGAACAGAAGCAGTAGCCGCAGTCAACCCAGTAGGAAAAGACAAAGCTAAAGCCGCAGTAGATGCAGCATTGGCAGAAAAAGACAAAGCCATCGATGCTAACGACAAACTTTCAGATGCAGAAAAATCAGCAGCGAAAGACGAAGCTAAGAAAGCAGCCGACGAAGCTAAGAAAGCCATCGATGCAGCAACTGATCAAGCTGGGGTAGACGCAAAAGCAACTGAAGGAACAGAAGCAGTAGCCGCAGTCAACCCAGTAGGAAAAAGACAAAGCTAAAGCGGCAGTAGATGCAGCATTGGCAGAAAAAAAGACAAAAGCGATCGACGCTAACGACAAACTTTCAGATGCAGAAAAAAATCAGCAGCGAAAGAAGAAGCTAAGAAAGCAGCGGACGAAGCTAAGAAAGCAATCGATGCAGCAACTGATCAAGCTGGGAGTAGACGCTAAAAGCAACTGAAGGAACAGAAGCAGTAGCCGCAGTCAACCCAGTAGGAAAAGACAAAGCTAAAGCGGCAGTAGATGCAGCATTGGCAGAAAAAGACAAAGCCATCGACGCTAACGACAAACTTTCAGATGCAGAAAAATCAGCAGCGAAAGAAGAAGCTAAGAAAGCAGCCGACGAAGCTAAGAAAGCGATCGATGCAGCAACTGATCAAGCTGGAGTAGACGCTAAAAGAGGCTGAAGGAAAAGCAGAAATCGCTAAAGTAACACCAGCAGCGGTAGAAGTAGGAAAATCAGCAGCGAAAGCGGAAATCGAAAAAGCAGTAAAAGCCAAAGAAGCAGCTATCGATGCCAACGACAAACTTTCAGAAGCAGAAAAAGCAGCAGCAAAAGCACAAGTAGCAGCTGAAGCTAAGAAAGCAATCGAAGCAATAGAAAAAGCTACAACGGAAGCAGAAGTAGAAGCAGCGAAAGAAGCAGGAAAAGCAGAAATCGCTAAAGTGGCACCAGCAAACAACAGATTACAAGGCTAAAGCCAAAGCAGAAGTAGAAGCTGAATTAGCTAAGAAATTAGCTGAACTTGAGAAATGCAACTGATTTAACAGAAGCAGAAAAAGCAGCGGCAAAAGCACAAGTAGTCAACAAAGCTAAGGAAGCAATTGAAGCGATTCAAAAAGCAGCAACAGAAGCAGATGTAGACCAAGCGATTCGTAACTTTGTTTACCGTATTTCAGCAGTTATTCGTGAGCAAGAAGAATATGATTTATCAAAATTGTTTGTAAATGGTTCTGTAACTGTTAAGCAAGGTGAATCTTTAACAGATAAAGATGTTTTATCAAAACTAAACTTACCAAGCGGTGTAGAAATTGTTAAGGTTGAAAAACCTACAACATCAGCATTAGGTACAGTGATGGCTAAAGTAACAGTTAAATTAGCAGATGGAAGCGTAGAAGAAATCAACGTACCTGTTGAAGTTGTTGTTTCACAAAATCATGGAAATGAAGGAAATGGAGGCAATAACGGAGCTACTAATACTGATGCAAAAGTGGATAAAGCTAAGTTAGAAGGTGCTATCCATCAATTAGATGAATTGCTCCTTAAAGAATCAGCTAAGCTTGATGCAGAAACTGCAAAAGAAGCGAATGTATTATCAGCAGATGCTAAGAAAGTATTTGCCAATGCAGACGCAACTCAAGTAGAAGTGGATGCAATGGTTAAACGTATCGAAGACTTCATGGCGAAAGTTGCTCCATTAACGGATCATGCAAATACAGCTAACGATCAATCTGCTCAAACACCAGCTGTAGTTCCAGCTAACAACCAATCTGCGCAAACAACAGTTGTAGCTCCAGCTACTACTCAAGCAGCAGCTAATGCTAGCCAAACATTATCAGCACAAGCAAATGCGCGTAAAGCGGCTAAAGAATTGCCAAATACAGGTACAGCAGATTCTACTGTAGCTATGGTAGCAGCAGCTGCAAGTGCATTACTTGGTCTCGGTCTTGCAGGCCGTCGTCGTAAAGAAGACGAAGAAGCTTAATTGGTAGATTATTTGATAATTATCAGATGATAAGTCCGATTTTCAAAGCTTAAACAAGTACCTCTCATAAGAAAAATCTCCTAGCAGGAAAAGCCTGCTAGGAGATTTTTTTGATACAGGTAAATTGAGTAGTGAATCTAAATCCTAAATTTCATGGAATTTCATGAGGTAATGAGAGGTTTAGGTCAACTCGATTTCAAAAAATTTTTAGGTTTAGGAATGACTATTCATATAGAGATAGGTAATTCTTCAAAGATGGTAGTCATATAGAGGAAGATAGTTGTTAAGTAATGTTTTAATTGATAATAGTTGCTATTTGATGATGTTTTATGTCAAAGTAAATAGATAGGATTTTTATTTTTGACAAATGATAACATATGATGTAATGATTTTTAGGGAAAAGCTATTTGGAATAAAGGGGTTGCTCAAATAACAATTCAGGATTAAAAATGGACAGTTGAGGAGCGGAGGTGATAAATTGAGTTTGCTACTGTATAATGGATTTATCACTAAAAGTGCTCCAGACCGTATTTTACACAGCAATAGTCTTCTGAAAATGGACAAAAAACATTGTAAAGGCTATCAAAAAGGAGTATAATGAGTGAAAGACATTTCGGAGGTGAAAGATGCTAGAAGTAAGAAGTCTAGAGAAAAGTTTTGGCCCCAAGCAAGTTTTGTTTGGTATTGACTTTCAAGCACGACCAGGTCGTATTTTGGGATTAGTCGGGAAAAACGGTGCTGGGAAAACAACGATTTTCCACAGTATTTTGAAGTTTTTAGAATATCAAGGAGAAATCAGTCTAGATGGTCAGGATATTCGTCAAGAGACCTACGCTCGGATTGGCTATCTGCCTGAAGAACGCAGTCTCATGCCTAAATTGACAGTCCTTGAACAAGTTCGTTACTTGGCGACTCTAAAAGGTATGGATGTCAAGGAGATCAAAGAAAAACTCCCTCAATGGATGAAGAGGTTGGAAGTGAAAGGGAAGCTGACAGATAAAATCAAGAGTCTGTCAAAAGGAAATCAGCAGAAGATTCAGCTCATTATTACTCTGATTCATGAGCCAGACTTGATTATCTTGGATGAGCCTTTCAGTGGATTGGACCCAGTCAATACAGAATTGCTCAAGCAAGTCATTTTTCAAGAAAAAGAACGTGGGGCAACCATTATCTTTTCTGACCATGTCATGACCAACGTCGAGGAGCTTTGTGACGATATTCTCATGATTCGAGATGGCCGTGTGGTCTTGCATGGACCAGTTCAGGATGTCCGCAATCAATACGGGAAAACGCGTCTCTTTGTTTCAAGTGAACGAAGTAAGGAAGAATTGGAAAACCTTCCTCATGTCAAACAGGTGAGCTTGACCAAACAAGGCAGTTGGAAATTGATCTTTAGAGGATGAGAGCGCTGGAAAGGAACTCTTCCCAATCTTGACTCAGGGGCAATATATCGCAACCTTTGACCAGCAAGCGCCAACAATCGATGAAATCTTTAAACTAGAATCAGGGGTGGAAGTATGAGAAATATGTGGGTTGTAATGAAAGAAACCTATCTTCGACACATCAAGTCGTGGAGTTTCTTCTTTATGGTGATTTCACCATTCTTGTTTATCGGTCTATCTGGGGGAATTGGCTATCTCCAAGGCTCATCAATGGCTCAGAGTGGCAAGATAGCAGTAGTCAGCACTGTTCCAGCTGTGACAGAAGGTCTCAAATCTACCAATGGTCTCAACTTTGACTATCAAGATGAAGCAAGTGCTCAAGCTGCTATCAAGGATGAAAAATTAAAAGGCTATCTGACCATTGATCAAGAAGATAGTGTTCTAAAGGCAGTTTATCATGGCGAAACTTCCCTTGAGAGTGTTATTAAACTAGGAGTAACGAGCAAGTTAAATGAGCTTCAAGCTCAACTCAATCGTTCGGCAGCCAATTTGTCACAAGAACAGGAAAAACGCTTGGAACAGACAGTTAACTTTACGGAGAAAATTGATGAATCCAAGGAAAATAAAAAAATAATTCAAACAATCGCGGCGACAGCGGTTGGAGCATTTCTCTATATGATTTTAGTTACTTATGCTAGTGTCACTGCCCAGGAAGTGGCTAGTGAGAAAGGGACTAAAATCATGGAGGTGGTCTTTTCCAGCATTCGAGCCAGCCATTATTTCTATGCTCGTATGCTTGCCTTGTTGCTTGTGATTTTGACTCATATCGGCATCTATGTTGTGGGTGGTCTCGCTGCCATTCTTCTCTTTAAAGATTTGCCATTGCTAGCTCAGTTTGGTATTTTGGACCATTTGGGAGATGCTTTCTCTCTGAATACCTTGCTCTTTATTTTAGTCAGTCTCTTTATGTACGTAGTTTTAGCAGCCTTCCTAGGTTCTATGGTTTCTCGTCCTGAGGATGCAGGAAAAGCCTTGTCACCTTTGATGATTGTGATTGTGGTAGGTTTTGTGGGAGTTACTGCTTTAGGCTCTGCAGGGGACAATTTGATTTTGAAAATCGGATCTTACATTCCCTTTATTTCGACTTTCTTCATGCCATTTAGAGCTATTAATGGCTATGCAAATGGGTTAGAAGCTTGGATTTCGCTTGCTATTACGATTGCTTTTGCAGTAACTGCAACAGTCTTTATCGGACGTATGTATGCTAGTCTCGTTCTGCAGACAGATGATTTAGGTCCTTGGAAAACCTTTAAACGTGCCTTATCTTATAAATAGAAGAACCTCGCGAAAGCGAGGTTTTCGAGAGACAAAAAGAGTGGAATTTAGAAAAATATTTTTCATATCTATTGACTTTTAGGGGTGAAATTTGGTATTATAGTAAGCGGTATTGTTTACCCCATTTGAAAGGCCCCGGAACCTTCCAAATACTTTTCGATGGGAAGGAACACCCATCACCGTAAACAAAAATCGAACTATATATAGGAGAAATCATGAACAAAACAACATTTATGGCTAAACCAGGCCAAGTTGAACGTAAATGGTACGTAGTTGACGCAACTGATGTACCACTTGGACGTCTTTCTGCAGTAGTTGCTAGCGTACTTCGCGGAAAAAACAAACCAACATTTACACCACACACTGATACAGGTGACTTTGTGATTGTTATCAATGCTGAAAAAGTTAAATTGACTGGTAAAAAAGCAACTGATAAAATCTACTATACTCACTCAAACCACCCAGGTGGATTGAAACAAATCTCTGCAGGTGAACTTCGTTCTAAAAATGCAGTGCGTTTGATCGAGAAATCAGTTAAAGGTATGCTTCCACACAATACTCTTGGACGCGCTCAAGGTATGAAGTTGAAAGTATTTGTTGGAGCTGAGCACACTCACGCTGCACAACAACCAGAAGTTCTTGATATTTCAGGACTTATCTAAGGAAAGGAACAATAAAGTATGTCACAAGCACAATATGCAGGTACTGGACGTCGTAAAAACGCTGTTGCACGCGTTCGCCTTGTTCCAGGAACTGGTAAAATCACTGTTAACAAAAAAGATGTTGAAGAGTACATCCCACACGCTGACCTTCGTCTTGTAATCAACCAACCATTCGCAGTTACTTCAACTGCAGGTTCATACGACGTTTTCGTTAACGTTGTAGGTGGTGGATACGCTGGTCAATCAGGAGCTATCCGTCACGGTATCGCTCGTGCCCTTCTTCAAGTAGACCCAGACTTCCGCGATTCATTGAAACGCGCAGGACTTCTTACACGTGACTCACGTAAAGTTGAACGTAAGAAACCAGGTCTTAAGAAAGCTCGTAAAGCATCACAATTTAGTAAACGTTAATCAATCCGATTATATCAACGTTTCAAAGCACTCAAAGGTTTGCCCTATGGGTGCTTTTTTCTGTACTTTCTACAAAAATTTGCCCTAAAATTTGCCCTAAAATTACCCTACTTGTTTTTAAGATGTTGGTAGGCAACTTGTCCAGCAGATAAAGGAACTATGTTTGAGGTATTAACATAAGTTTTAGTTGTAACGGTATCGCTATGAGTTAATGCTTCAGAAATGGCTTCTAAGCTCATTCCAGCCTTTTTAGCAAGTGTCGCTCCTGTATGTCGTAATTTATGAGGTGTAGCATGTTTTAACTTTGGGTGTCTTCTTTTTACGGAGTTCATTTTGTTATTGAGATAATCAACGTGTAGAGGGCTATTTACATTACCTTTCGTATCTATATAGGTAAAGACTAGTTGATCGGATGTTTGCATTATACCAAATTTCGCTAACTCATATTTTTGTTGTTTTTTCCATTCTGAAAGAAGTGATACAAGGTAACTAGGAATTGAAAAGATTGTTTTCTTATTTCCTTTTGTCGATTTTACATTCTTATATTTGTCAAGTGCATGTCTTAAGTCAATTTGAGCATTTGCCAAGTCTATGTTTTTCCAATGTAGAGCATAGGATTCTGATTTTCTATCGCTCAGAATAAAGGTTGTAAAGAATAGGACATAATCTTTCAGTGATAATTTATCGTTCTCCAAATCTTCTCTAAAAGCATCAAACCAATCTTGTAATTCTTCACTAGACAGATACAGGTCTTCCTCATTTTTGGATTCTTGGAGTTTTAGCTTTTTGGTAGCTTTAATTCGCTTAATTGTTTTTGGATAATCGATTTGATTCTATATACTCTAATTCTTCAGCCCAATCGAAAATTGAGTTTACATAGCTTCGAATAACCTTGAAATTAGCATATTCTTCAGCTTTAGCGGTCATTAAGTTTAGTACGACTTGCTTATTCTGATTCAGAAAATTGATTGAATAATTACCGAACATTGGTAAGATGTGCTTTCTGAAAACAGTTTGAGTATTATCAATAGTAACTTGTGTTGGAGGTTTAGTTGTTGAAGTTGTTTGACCAGCTTTGTATGAATCCCACCAAATATTATTAAAGAACTCAGAGAAAAGAATATCGCTAGTTTTAGAAAGTAGGATATCCTCACCATTTTCAAGTTGATGTATCTTAGATAAAATTTCTAGTTCAGCTTCTTTGGCCTCCTTTCTTGTTTTATAGCGTTTAACAAAGTGATTTCCTTTAATCCCCATTTTAGGTCGGATTTCTTTAGGTATATACACTTTGAGATTGTAAGTGTTACTACTTGTTTTTGTAACTGTCATGATGTTCTCCTTTTACGAGTCAGGATATATCATTAGAGATATTATAGCATAGCTTTTCTACAAAGCCATTTATCAATCTCATTTTTATTGAAACGGACAGTCTTACCAATTTTAATAACGGGTAGCCCCTTTTGTATCCAGCCATCTAATGTATTGTTAGATATCCCTAGATATTTGCAAGTTTGCCCCTTGTTAAGGTAAGGACTATCTAAACCTAAATCTTCTTTGAAATGAGAAATTTCATTTTGCAAGAGATTAGTAATCATCGACTGTATTTCTTGAACTTGTTCTGTTGGTAGAATAACTTGCATTTTTTCCTTACTCCTTACTTAACTTTATTTTTTTGTATTTTACTTTATTGTCAATTAAGTGTCCTTTTCGAAATACTTTGCTAATATAGTTGCTTTCATATAGGATATCTTCATTCTTAACAAGGTTATCTAAGGATTCACTTGTAAATAATTTTATTTCTTCAGGCTTTTGTAAATTTCGAGAAGAATAAAAAGCCTTCTTTCCTAGACTCTCTAATAATTCCTGTCCTATGCCTTTTTCCATATATTTTGCAACATAACGACCAGCATTAGAAGAATCATCTAAGTTATTTAGTTTGTTTATCCGAACTGCACCTAACCCCCAAATTGTCAGTAAATCTTTATGAGGGATAAAAGGAAATGAAAAAAGGAGAATGTGTGCATGCCACGCTCCCCTTTTTTGTCGTTCTAATACTGCAATATATTTAATAAGTCTTTTTTTGGAATGGTATATGTGATAGTTTAAACGTTTAATAAATTTATCAAAAAGTAAATTAAACTCATATCTGTTTTTGTATATTTTTCTTTGGTTGTAAGGGTAAGGAAACTAGTTCTGTCATCAAAATTTGTATCTATTAGGCGTTGAAGTTTCCATTTAGAATTTTTTTACGAGTGTTAGAAATTCTTTTTTTATTCGTTCATCTTGTTCAGCAGTTGTGAGTTCTTCAAAAAGTTCTACGTTTCTTCTTTTCTTTTTAGTGAAATGTATTCTTCATCAATTTGAGTAGTATCATTTGAAAAAATTGGAGATTCGTATTCCCATATTTCAAGGTACGAAGAAGTTCGGATAATTTTGCGATTGTAACTCACAAAAATCATCTCCTTTTCTCGTAATGTTTGCTTATATAATAAATAAACTAGGAGAAGCAAAGCTCCTCCACACTTCTATCATGTGTTTCTAAGCATCGCTCTGCTAAACACGCTTCCAGCTTGCCGACTTCCAGTCGGCAGTTTCGCTTAGTCACATGATGAGAAGTAGTAGTTAAATTTGAGGTTTAGGTAATTGTTTTAATGTTTGGTCTGTAGCCCAGTCAGTTGAAATGATTTCAAGACGTCCTTGATCATAAACTAGCAAATCTCCGTTACCAATAAATTGATATTTATTATCTTTGTCAATATATAATGAAAAAGTATCTATACCAATAATATTTTTAGAAATATCAATAGATTCTTTTGGAGTATGTCCAACAATTTGTTTAGGAAACTCTTGGTTGGGAAGCAGTTCTAATTCTCTAAAATGTGCCCATAAAGGAGAACCCCCAAGAGCTTCCCCACCACGCATTGGTCCTATTGTATAAGCTAGAATATCTAATTCTTCTTCATGCTCTTTGGTATAGGGGGAAAAATGCCATTTTTGAGGATCAAATATTTGATTGAAACCAGCGTGACTGACTAAATAATCATCTAGTTGATAAGCCACTTGTAATTTTAAATCCTGCAACAATCCTTGAACTGCGAAAAAAACACTTCTAAATTTTTGAATTGAGAAAGGAGCTTGATCTCCCAGTAAATAATAAGCATCATGATTACCTATAAGATTAATTACCTCTATTCCGTTTTGCTCTTTATCTATTTTCCAAGAGTATAAAAAAGTGAGATCTTTGGCATATAGTTGGATATTGTTAGTTTGTCCATGTAAGTCAACATAATCACCAAGAAAAATCACTCTTTTAATATTATGTGTTTGGATAATCTTGTCAACAATGGGTAAAAATTAGTTGAGATTTTTAAATGTAAGTCGCCAATTAATAATGTCTTCATATAGATTCCCCTCTTTATTTTTTTGATATTAGTCTAAGAATAGAATTAAATTCTGCCAAATTTTTTTAGTATGTTATTTAATATTGATAGGATTTTGTAACTGTATCATAGCAGATAACAGGTATTGTTTTGCTATGATACACATCGCCGTCAATGAAGTAATGGTTTTTACCATCAAAGTAAATCTTACCCTGGTAAGTTTTATCTTTAGCTACTTCCCAAGAAGCAATATGACCAGAAACAATATCTTTAAAAAATCCACCAGTGGTAATAGGAAATTTATTTGTAAACATCTCTGAACTCGTTAGGTCTTTCCAAAAGCTTGCCAGCTTCTTCATCAATACCAGCATGAACAAAAATTTGGGTATCAGTTTCATAATAGCGCTTATCCCTATATCGTTTTTTAAACCAGTTTATGAATGGGTTGAACTTGATATTATTTTTAATTTCATTTCTAACACTTGCTTCAAAGTTGTTAACATTAGATTTTTAAAATATAGGTCAATTCCTCTGGAGAGAAGAAACTTTTTATTGTTTCTGAAAAATGAAGAAGAAGTAGGATTTTTCTAAAATCAACCAATCATAAAACCATTCTTCGTGATTTCCTAAAAGAGTAATAATTTGATTAGGATAAACTTCCTCAAGTTCAATTATTTTTAGAAATAACTTGAAAAAGATTGAAGTCCATTGTCAATATAGTCTCCGATTAGAATAAGACGATTGTTTTTTTATCAGATAGGTCTACTTTTACTGAGAGCACTTATGAACTCATCTAGGTGACCGTGTATATCAGATATTGCAAAAAGTTTAGCCATAAATAGTATCACCGAATTATTTAGAAATAGGGACTACATCGTTACAAGAAAACCATAAATTTCCGTTAAATTGTCCAACTGTTAAATTAGATAATTTAACGGGGCATGTCTTTTTATCCGATAATAATTGAGGAGTAGCAGTAGGAGATAACGTATTAACTTTTATCTGAATCATTTCCATAAAGAAATCAGAATCCTCATCTTGAATTGAAACATTAAGACGTAGTGCTACAGGTTTATTTGTTTCTCTGTCTAGAACTTCTGTATATCCTTTTACTGCCACGAATTTATTTCCCAATAATTCTGGTTTAAGAAAAATCGTTAATTTTCATATAATACCTCGTTTCTTTTTTTGTCATCGCTTAAGCGATGAGGAATAGATATTTTTGCTGAAAATCTATTGAATTTAAGCAAAAAAATATCTATTGAAAATTATTTTTGACTTTGTTACGTATAATTGTAGTTCTTTTATAAAATCGAATTGTGTTGTATCAAGATAAGGGCTTTCCCAATATTGAGCTTTTTCTTTCCCTGAGCCCTGCATATAAAGATATCCTGCTCCTTTTTCTTCAATAGATTTAAACTTATCAGGAGTAGTCGTGCCAAATACCATGCGGTATCCCTCTATTGAGTTTTCTCCTAAAGCTATTCTCAGCCCTAAATTATCTCTAAGATCAGTGTTTAGAGTTTCAGCTCTCATTTGTTGAGCAGATATAAGAATAAATACTCCTGCTTGTCGGCCTAGTAAGATAATTTGTTTGATACCGTCCATTACTTCGGCGATAACTTCTTTAGATTTTTTATCTGTTGCTGAAGCTTGAAATGCTCCCATTTCATCAAATATAAGCCATACTGGTTTAAAGCCGTGTTCGGCAAAATTTGAACCGTAATGAAAGTTATCACGCATGGCTTGATATCGTTCCTGCATTTGTTCAACTACCAAACGTACAATACGAGCAATATTATTGGGAGTTGTAGCTACATATTTATCGCTTAAATAATGAGATAAACTACCTAAATCACTGTTCTTAGGATCTGCAATATATAGTGTTGAATTTCTTTTAAGAAGTTCAATAATTAAAAAAGATATAAATATAGATTTTCCGCTACCTGTACCACCTGAAACTAAAATATGAGGACATTTTATAGGATTATAAGTTATATCATATCCCTAAGTCTATATCAAGACTATCTATCTCTGTTTTTATGATTATGGGGTGATAATATTAGTCTATCAGGTTTCTTGTAGTAAAAGTGATATTCCACAATATTAGGATGAGTAATTTTTTTCTTCTAGTTCAAGTTCTAGAACTCCAGCTAATACATCATCAAGTGTCTGAACCTTTTTACTAAATTCGTCACCTCTGATAAGCGCTTTAATGATAATACGACCGTTTTGATTATCTAATTCATATTTTTAAAATCGCACTTCTAATAATTTTTTTCGTAACCTGAATTATCCTTTTTCCGAAGTGTAGAGATGATTTGTATATAAAACAAATAGTAAGCTTTCTCTGATAATTAAATCAAAAATCTAGTTCGTATCTAAAACCTTTTTAATTTATTATTTATTTTATAGATTGCTAGAATACCAAAGACAATACATAAGATTTGAATAAAAGCAGGAGCTCTAATACTTACTATTAAACCTAATAAAGAAAAAGATAGAAAAGACAATTATTATCAGATGTAACCATTTTTAAACGTGAACTTGTAATAAAAATAATTTCTTTTTTTAAGTTAGCTTCTTTTTTTAGTTTAAACATAAACAACCTCTTTTGTAGTAAAACGAATATACAACTATTTATATAGGGAACCTAAGCAGGTTTTGCTTTAGGTTATTGTTGTGTCTTCCAATAGGAATATACAACAAGTTTAATGATGTAACTAAGCCTTGGTAATCTAGTAGCACCATCTTCTTTCATTAAATGATATCGAAATTCATCAAGACCATTTAGAACATTTTTCATCTAAATAGAGTCTAGGGGTTACCGATGTTTCTAGACTGGGATTGACATTTTTTGATATCTTTTTTTCCATTTCTTGACGTAGTTTTTGCCATTTGTCAATGGAGTAATGTTTTTGTATTTCTATATGCTTCTTCAATTACGCTTCCAATAGAAGCTTTCAAAACAATATTGAAAGAGAGACCATTTAATTCATCGTAATGATTTGATATAAGTGTTTGTTCTAGGGTATTTAGAAAATTATCCTGACTTAGTTCTTTTGATTTTACGTTCATTATTTTTGAATAAGTTCATCTATCCACACTTTAGCTTCATATGCAAGACGAACAGTTTTTATATACTCTAACCACATATCCTCCTTTTTTTAAAATTCATTAGAAAATCTTAACATTTTTTTAAAAAAATCAAACTTTTTAAATTGTTTATTATTTCGTTGTTCCTCATTTATTAAGTTGGGTTTAAATAGACTAATAAAAAAATTTATGTGAAAAAAACTTGAATCTCAATTTGAGTAAAAAAAATATAGCCATGATAAAACGCACAATATTAAGCTTCATCTAAATATTATGTATTATTACAAATTTTCTCTTTTTATAGTCTATGCCATTAGTGAATGAAAGTTATACTTTTAATTTTTTTAATGTTATAATTATCAAAGATTTTTCTCAATTTCATCCCACCATTCATCTGGTGTTCGATTATAGTTTTTTTATGAGAATATTTATCAAGTATTGGTATTCCTTGCTTTAAAAAGGTATTCTCCTATATACATTTCAATTACATTTCTGTATTGTAAGTCATGATCTGTACTAATTGAACCACAATCTTCGCAGTTGTTATCTGTCTCAAATTTAAGTCCAGTTATAAAAAAATTAAAATGGCATTTTTACTCCATTTATTACCTAATTTATTTATAATATTTGCACCAATATATTTATTAGATGTTGGCGTTCCGTAATCATGGTCTGCGCCGACAACTACAACATGCCCAGTTTCGCAAAACTGAACAAAGATGCATTCACCTTTTTTTCATCTTCATAGTCTTTTTATATTAAAGTCAGCGTCTATAATCTTATAGTTAATGCTCTGTGTTTTTGTAGCCGGGCAATTCATTTAAAGGTTTTTAAGCAAGTTTCAACGTGTCTTCTAACTTCCGAATAGTAATCATTAAAACTTTTATCTATTGGATGATTTTTTTAAATGTATCAATCCCAATTTTTTTACTCGTTCTTCTCGATTTGGTTTCCAAGTTCCCATAAAATCCTCCTATCGAATAGATATAAAAAAATTATATTTTTTTATATCTATTTTTCTAGTATTTACAGAGTAAATATATGCTAAATAATTTGCAAAATCTCCCTGACGTTGTCGATCCTCTGTAATTTGATCATACCAATTAGTATTTTTTTCGTCATTTTTCAGAGAAATATTTAATAACTTTTTAATTGTTTTCTAAAAAGCTTCATGAGTAGATCTCCTAGAAATATCATTTTTGCTCTCTTTTGGGTAGTGGAATTGTTTCAGATCTGACTCGAAGTTCAGTATATTCCGCGGCTAATTCGATTAACATTATCCAGTTTTCAAGAAAATCAGGATCTTTTTGTATTTAAAGAGCTAACTAGATTGTCATATATTTCTCCAGCTTCTTTAAAAAGTTAATGCGGTTTTATCTTTCAGAAAGTCTGAATAAGTGTAAATTTTTCATACGAATCTCCTTTTTAACTTTTTGTGTTAGAACTATTACCACTCTGTTGTAATGCTATCTAAACAGAAAGTCAAGAACTTTTGTAAAAATTTTTTTGTAGATTAAGTTAAAAAAAGTATTGATGAAATAGCCAGGATTTTTTTGATTGTTATAGTTTGTTGATAAATGTAGTGTGATTAAAAAGCTTTTTTTAATTCCAAGTATTTATAGTTTTTTTGACAATAATCAAAAAGTATTATATAATAACCTATCAGGAGGTGTTAAATGAATAGTTTACTAGAACAATATTTAGTTATTGATATCGATGGAGCTTTTTGTATACACAGATCAAGGGAAACAGTATTGCCAATCAGTACATTTTTGGGGAGTCTCGTTTTAAAGAAGCAGAAAGACAAAATAGTAAACCTGTAGTAGCAATAGAAATAATAGAAGAAGAGATTTTTAGCATTTTTAGAAAAAAAGTTGGAATTAGAACGACTAAAAAAACCTAGGATAGATCCCAAAAAGATTGACTATAGAGAAATACAAAAAGAGTATAGCTTGAATAGTGAAAAAGATTTAGTATGGTTAAAATTTGCTAATAATGGTCATCTTGGAGTTGTTGCTACAAGTAATGATGTTAACTTTCAAATTCCTAAGAATAAATCTGAGTATAATTCAAAAATTCGAGTATATAATGAGTATGAAAAGCAAGATAAAGATGAATGGGAGTATAATTCTGCTGGTATTATTCTTCATAACTTAGGACTAAAATGGGATGAGTCTTTTGTATTGCTTTTTTTCCGTTAGGCAATATTCCAAATGGATATAGACGTCATGATATTGAAAAAGGCAATAGGCAATTTCTTATATAAAAAGGTGTACCTATCCTAGATTTATATTCACATTTGTATTAATTTTTTTCAGAATAGGTCTATAGTAAAATAGCATACATTTATTTTTTTGCTAGTATAATATAAAATATCATCCTTACTTTTTGAAGTAGGGATGATATTTCGTCTTATCGTTTTTTTGTACTCATTTTCTAATTTAGGGTAAATAACTGATATAGCTGACTCGTTGTGGATTATTTTATAGAAAAAAACTTACCCTATTTAAATAAAAATTATTTAAGATTAGTTGAGACTTTGTGAGATTTTTAGTAGTTAAAAAAATAGCTTAATTAAACGTATTTGAAAGAGCTTAGTTGTTAGGTTAGCCAAACCAGGTCTTAAGAAAGCTCGTAAAGCATCACAATTCTCAAAACGTTAATCAATACGATTATATCAACGTTTCAAAAGCACTTTGCAAAGATTTTTGCAAAGTGCTTTTTGTCGATTTTTGAGCTAGAATAGCTTTTGTGATAACCTTCTGATAACCTCTTCAAAAATTTTTAAAAATCATAATTTTTATTTTTGCTTTATTGAGATAATCTGCAAATTTGTCAATAGAGTTTTTTTCTCACCAGTTTTTTTGTGGTGTGAGTATAGACATCTAATGTCATCTGACTGCTTGCATGACCGAGACGTTTTGATGTATTAGAAGGATCGATTCCAATTTCAGACATAAGTGTTGCATGTGTATGTCTAAACCCATGTGGGCTAATTGGTTTTAATTTATGCTTTTTAATAATTCGATTCAGTACGTTATTAATGTAATCAGCATGCAAAGGTTCAATTTTGTCATTACTTGATATGTAATAGAACATATATTCGTTACTAATATTCAGCTTTGTAAGAGGAAACTGAGATTGTTCTTTCAGATAGAAATTTCTCCATTGCTTAATAATATCGATTGTCTCATCATCAAGATAGATTGTACGAACTGAAGATTCATTCTTTGTGCTCTTTTCAATCGCTTTACCGTCAATTCTTCCTAGACTTTTATCTATGTTTAATAGATTGCTGTCAAAGTTAATATCAGCCCATTTTAAAGCGTATAACTCCCCTTTTCGTAGTCCACTAAATGCAAGCAGTCTAAATAAAGCAAAATGTTTAAATGGCTCAGTTTCTTTCACTATATCAAGGAAATGATGTAATTCCTCCAGAGACCAAAAATTATCTGATCTAGTTTTTTTGATTTTAGGCATGATAACATTCTTCATTGGATTTCGATCAATGTAGTTCATGTTGATTGCAAAATCAAAAATTTTTGAGGTATAGGATTTTATCTGTTTGATATTTTTGAAAGTCTGAGATTTTTGTGTAATAAAGTTTTGACAGTCTAAAGGACTGATTTGGTCAACAAATTTATCTCCAAATATTGGTAGAATATGTATTCGATAGATATTCTTAGTTTGGGAAGAAGTTGTTTCTTCAACGGTACCAACATAGGCCTTAAACCATTCTTGATAAAGTTCTTTATAAGTGACTTTGGGGTTAGGTTTGTCGGTACTTACTGTGGGGGCAACGACACCAGCTTCTAAACGAGCTTCGTACAATTTTGCCTCTTTTTTGGTTTTGAACCCTCTCTTTAAGTGCCTTTTTTTCTTTCCATAAGCATCTAAGCCAATGTAAAAGCTGACATAGTAAAGGATTCCTTTTTTTGTTTTGTATTTGTGTATAGACATTTTTTCTCCGTATCTAAGTTTTCGGAGCTTATGTAATCGAGAAATGAGTGTCTATCTATTTTTTCTATCTTCTTGGCGGATAGCGTATTCGTCTGTTTTAATCCAGCTCTGCCAAACTTTAGAATCTTTATTTTGGTGATTCATATAGTCTATAAACTCAGACATAAAACGTTTGTTTTTCTCTGCTAGGTATTCTGAGAATATATGACGAAATTCATCTGAAAAAGTATCATCAAGTGGCAGTGTTAATGATCTTTCACCAAATTCAATACTTTTCTTTAATTTCTCCATATCGCTTTTAAAAGGTGTTACAGAACCAATTTTAGATGTTTTGAAACTATCTGTAACAATTTTAAGATTTGATGGAGCGTGTGGGTTGCTATCAAGTCCCATAATGTAAGCGACGGAAACATTAAAGTATTTTGCTAATTTTTCAGCATTATCTTTTTTAGGTTTGCGGATTCCTTGATTGTATCCAGAAAGTGTAGGATAGGCTATATTTGTAGCTTCGCTAATTTCTGTCAATTTTTTTCCGCTATTTTTCTATCAGTTTAGTAATATGATTCGTCATAAGAACCTCCTTTTTATCATTATAACACATTTTATTCTTTTTGAATAAAAAAAGCTTGATAAAAAAATTCAAAAAAAGGATATATAATTCAAAATGAATAATAAATTAAATGGTTTCGGAGCTTATTTAATTTAGAAATGAGGTGTTAAATTATGTCGGAAACTACTTTAGTTGTCCAGCTTCCTAAAGAATTAGAGAAGCAATTACGTGCTCACTATGATGAGATGATTTCAAATGCTGTAGCAAGAGTATTTGAAGATAAAGAACTTTATAAACCCATGGTTCGTATGTCAGGTTTGTCTAGGTGGTTAGATGTATCTACGACAACAATCCAAAAATGGACGAAAGAAGGAATGCCAACCATGGTGATTGATGGAGTGACTTTATACGATAAAAGAGCAGTAACACGATGGTTGAAGCAATATGAAAGATAGGTACTAGTATGAATGGTGTTCAGTGGATCAAGATAACAACAGATATATTTGATGACGAAAAATTCAGCTAATAGAATCAATGCCAGAAGGAGATACTCTTATTGTAATATGGTTTAAAATTCTGGTGCTTGCAGGAAAGCAAAATAATAGTGGCATATTAAGTCTAGGGAACAAGGTTTATTACACAGAGGAGATGCTTTCAACAGTGTTTAGACGAAAGGCTACATCTGTAAAATTAGCTCTCAGTATGTTTGAAGAATTTGGCATGATAGAAATCATAGATGGCGCTATTACCATTCCAAAATGGGAGAAACATCAGAATATAGATGGACTAGAAAAGATTAGGAAACAAACTAGGGAACGTGTTGCTCGTCATAGACAAAAACAAAAAGCACTAATTACAGGCGAGCCACAACTCGTTTTAGACTGTAACGTTACAGTAACGGATGAAAATGATAATGTAACTCAAGAGATTAAGAACAAGAGTAAGAATAAGAAAGAGATTGAGAATATACTGGATAATAGTTCTAGAAAGCCTGAAACTTATATTCCACCCAAATATTATTCTTTGTTAGAATCCATTTCTTATAAGTACAATGATAGATTTTTGTATCCTAACAATTACACTTTAACACATGCTCAGAAGATGAAGATAGGCGAGTATTTGGCTAGTGGGTATGTAACTAGTGATGAAGTCATTAGCATGATTGAACGGATTCCTGAGGATGCGACTTCTCCTTTAGTGTATTTATTTAAGTCTATGGAGAATTTAAAGCAGGAACGTATGCTGGAGTGCAAAGCTATTGCCCATGAAAATGCCCGAAAGAAGTATATGATAAATGAGTAGATATAGGACTGTTCTAAAGAAATGTTACATCACTGAGGAGCAAAATGAAATAGTGAATAACTTGATTGAAATGACAAACCATCTAAATTTTTCTTCTTATGCTAGAAAAATGTTGTTTAAACGTTCGCCTATTTATCTTCAATTTGATTTTGAATCTTATCATGACTTTATATTTCAAGTTAGAAGAATTATCAATAACTTACGTCAGTTAGAAAGAATAGCAGAACAAAGTGAAGATTTGGATAATGTAAGGATATTTCACTACTGCGTTGAGCTGATGATAGAATATGAAAAGAAGACAAGTAAACAAGTGAAAGAACTTGTAAAACGACTAAATAAGAAAACGAGGTGATAGGACCATGAGAATAAAATCTGTGTTGAAACAGGTATTTTTGACAGAAAAAGAAAATAAAAAATTAAATGATTGTATGAGGAAGGAAAATATTCGTAATTTTTTTCTGAGTTTGCTAGACAAAAAAATTAATACGAACAGATTTGAACATCCAAAAAGTCTCTTTTGAAGGTTTAGTTCCTTTAACAGAAGAGTTGGAACAAGTCGGAAAGAATATCAATTCTATAGCCCGTCTTGCAACTGTAGTTGGGAGAATAAGCTATGAAAACAAAATGGATATGTCTATTTTGATGCAAAAAAATAGTGGATGTGATGGAGGAAAAAGATGTTTATTTTCAAAAAGTAATATGGATAAGGATTTTTGATCAGATATGCGAATACATATTGAAATTAAAGCGAGCAGAATTATTTCTTCATGGAATTAAACAACAAGACAAAACGAAGGCTCGTTTGTATCATGCGATGTTGGAATACTACGATGCTAACCATAAAAAAGAAAGACATATGAGAATTTTTTAAAATAAGGAAACGCTGTTAAAAATTTTGCAGCGTTTTTTTATATCTTCTTAAAATATTTGTACACACAAATGACAGTCAAATTGATTTTTTGGATTATTTTTATAGAGAAGGAAAAAAATTTCTCATAATATGACTTTTGTGAGCTCAGAGTCTGTATACACATTCTCCTAAAATCACCCCCAAAATTTGTATACACATAGTGTATGTACTTTTGAGGTGATTTGAATTTTGGGGAATCCCCAAACCCCTGATGGAATTATACGAGATAGGAAAAGAAAGTGGTATAATAAACATACGATAGTAACTGTAATATGTTCTGTTCAAATAAATGAATTATATCTAAATTTTAATTTTGAAAAAGAAGGGAATAAAATGACTTTTGATAATTTAGTACATCAGATTAATGGACTTGCTGAAACGCAACGTGATAGAGGCACATACTTTGAGTATTTAGCACGTGCCTATTTTCAAAATGAACCAACATACCAGAATGAGTTTAAGAATGTATGGATGCTAGCAGATGTTCCAGAGGAATTTGGAATACCTAAAGTTGATCTCGGAGTAGACTTAGTTGCTGAAAAATTTACTGGTGAATTAGTAGCGATTCAGGCAAAATTCTATAATCATAGTATTCAAAAATCTAATATTGATTCTTTTTTAGGGGAGCTTGGAAAAGATTATTACGAATCAGGTATTATTGTTGCTTCAACCGATAAATGGGGCAAGAATGCTGAAAAAGCTTTAGCAGATCGTAGCGATGTTATTCGTATTGGGCTTTCAGATTTAAGAAATTCTCAGATTGATTGGTCAAAATTTTCTTTTGAATCACCAGAAGTAGTAGCTGTAAAAGCTAAAAAGAAGTTAAGATATTATCAAGAAAGTGCAATTCAGTCTGCATTGAATCATTTTACAGAAAATGATCGTGGACAACTTATAATGGCGCCTGGAACTGGTAAGACTTTTACGAGTTTAAAAATTGCTGAAGCAATGGCAAGAGATGTCTCTAAGGAACAATACACTATTCTTTATCTAGTACCTAGTATTCAACTACTTACGCAAACCTTGAGAGGGTGGAACAATGATACAGAAATGACAATGTCTTCTATGGCAGTTACTAGTGATAGAAATGCTAGTCGTGGCAGTGTCAAGCAAGATGAGTCCAATCTAACAATTAAAGCTAGTGATATTGGTTATCCAGCAACAACTTCGTCAAAAAAAGTTGTTGAAAACTACTTAGAATTAATGACAAGACCCCAAAAAGAACTGTTAGTGGTTTTTGGAACTTATCAGTCAATAGATGTTCTTGGTGAAGCACAAAAAGAGGGTTTTCCAGAGTTTGATTTAATTATCGCAGATGAGGCACACCGTACCACTGGTGCAAAAGCTTTTGGAGATGAAGCATCATCGTTTACGAAGGTACATAGTGATCTAAATGTTAAGGGGATAAAACGTCTTTATCAAACAGCAACACCAAAATTATATGGAATTGAGGCTAAGAAAAAAGCAGAAGAAAATTCAAGCGTTATTTCTAGTATGGATGATGAAAATCTATATGGTAGTGTATTCTATCGTTTAGGTTTTGGAGATGCTATTAGTCAAGATATCCTAACTGATTATAAATTAATGGTTTTGGCTGTTGACGAAACAGTGGTTCAGAAAGATATGCAAAAAGCTCTTGCTGATTCAGAGAATGGTCTGAATATTGATGATGTGGGGCGTATCATTGGTGTTTGGAATGGAATGATTAAACGAGAAAGTTTGCAGATAAAGTTTCTGGCGAACCAATGCAAAGAGCGATAGCCTTTTCTCGGACTATTGAAGATAGTAAAAGGCTATCAACTCAGTTTGAAAATGTTGTTAATGAATACCTTAATAGTGATGAAGGCTACTCCGTAAATGTTCGTCACGTAGATGGCAGTATGAACGCCCTTGAAAAAAATGAAGCATTAGATTGGTTAGCTAGTGATGATATTCCTGAAGATTCAGCTCGTATTTTGTCAAATGTTCGCTTCCTAACAGAAGGAATTGATGTTCCTAATCTTGATGCTATTATCTTCCTGTCTCCTCGAAAATCACAGGTAGATATTGTTCAGGCTGTCGGACGAATCATCCGTAAATTTGAAGGAAAAGAATATGGCTACATTATTCTACCAATTGTAGTTCCAGCAGGTGAGACACCAGAAACAATTCTCGATAACAATAAAACATACGATGTTATTTGGCAGGTGTTAAACGCTCTGCGTTCAGTAGATGAACGTTTTGAAGCTACAGTTAATAAACTAGAATTAAACAAACAAAAACCCAAAAATATCCAAGTTATTGGGGTTGGTGGTGCACCAGACGATCCTAATTTCAATGATAGTTATGTGAAAGAGCCAATAGTTGCTTATCAAACAGAACTTGAACTTGAATGGGAAGCTGTTGAAGGGGCAATTTATGGTAAAATTGTTCAAAAAGTGGGGGATAGACGTTACTTAGAAGACTGGTCGAAAGATGTAGCTGATATTGCTAGACGACACATTCAAGGAATTGAGTTCATCTTAGAACAAAATCCTGATAGTAAATCTGCTTTTGATAAATTCCTTCATAGCTTACAACATAATATCAATGAATCAATTGACCAAAGTCAAGCGATTGAGATGTTGGCGCAACACTTAATTACTTTACCAATTTTTGATGCACTTTTTGGAGAATACAGTTTTGTTAAGAATAATCCAGTCAGTTCTGCCATGGAACAAATTGTAGAAGAACTATCACAATTTGGTTTTGAAAAAGAGCAGAAAGAGTTGCAACCATTTTATGATTCGGTTCGTCTACGTGCAGAGGGAATTGACAACGCTCAGGCTAAGCAGAAAATCATTATTACTTTATACGATAAGTTCTTTTCTACCGGTTTCAAATCAACCACGGAAAGATTAGGTATTGTCTTTACTCCCGTAGAAGTAGTAGATTTTATTATAAAATCAGTTGATGTAGTCTTGAGAAAGCACTTTGGTAAGACTTTAGCGAGTGAAAATGTTCATATTTTGGATCCATTTACTGGAACTGGAACATTTATCACTAGAACATTGCATTACTTGAAATCATTGATGGATAGTGGTGAAATTACCTTTGATGATATTTTAAGAAAATACACACAAGAACTGCATGCTAATGAAATTGTTCTTCTAAGCTATTACATTGCTGCCATTAATATTGAAGCTGTGTTTGATGAAATAAATGGTGATGAGCCGTATACACCATTTGAAGGTATTGTTTTAACGGACACTTTTGAATCAACAGAAACAGAAGATACACTGGATGACTCTTTCTTTGGTACTAATGACAAACGCTTAAAACGCCAGCAAGAAAAACCAATTACAGCGATTATTGGGAACCCACCATATTCATTTGGACAAAAAGATGGAAATGATGATAATCAAAATATAAACTATCCCAAACTGGAACGGACAATTCTATCTTCTTATGTAAAAAGAAGTAAAGCAAGTATGGTAGGTGGTATGTATGACACCTATGTAAAAGCATTAAGATGGGCAACTAATCGATTAAAACAAGATGGTGTAGTTGCATTTGTTACCAACGGAAGTTTTATAGACTCTCAAAGTGCTGATGGCCTAAGAGCAAGTCTCTATAATGAATTTAATCATCTATTCATTTTTAATTTGAGAGGAAATGCGCTAGGACAAGGCGATGTTCGTAAAAAGGAAGGTGGAAATGTCTTTGGTAGTGGTACTAGAACTACAGTTGCAGTTTCCTTACTTGTTAAAGATAATTCCGATATCCATGAACTTCATTATTATGATATTGGTGATTATTTGACTCAAAAAGAGAAACTAGCTCTTATTACCGACTTTGAGGATATTTCACAATTGGATTGGCAAGAAATTATACCGGATGAGAATAATGACTGGATAAATAGACGTGATCCTCATTATCTAAAATACGTATCAATATCTGGTCAAAGTGATTCTCCATTTATTCTGAGTACAATTGGTGTAAATAGTGATAGAGATACTTTGGGTAATTGGTTTTTTTCCAAAGAAAAAAATTTTTGGAAAAATTCAAAAAAACTTATTGATAAATATAACGAGGAAGTAAAAAAATCAATGGGGGAAATAATAACAAACCTACAAATTTTAACCCTATGGAAACTAATTGGTCAAGAAAAATTACTACGATTATATTCGAATGGAGAGTTACTAGAATTTAATCCAAGTAGAATTACCCAAGAATTGTATAGACCTTTCACTAAAAAATGGTTAATGTATGATAGAAATATCGTTGAAAATCCTGGGAAATTTTATTCAAAATGGGGAGAATCGAATTTAGCTATTTATATTACAGGAGGAGGTACTCAAAAACCATTCTCTGTGTTAGTGAGTAATATAATTCTTGACAAGCAGACTCTAGGTAATGGTAAAGGATTAATGAGATACGATAATGAAGTAGATGAAACTTTACTCTTCCGTAACAATGATAATATGAATCAAGCGTTTGCTGATAAGCTGGGATTAAGCTTGGATGACACCTTTGCTTATGTCTATGGGGTGCTTAACTCTAAAGAATATCAAGAAAAGTATGCTAACGATTTGAAGAAAGACCTCGCAAGAATTCCGATTGTAAAAAATAAAGAAAGATATGTTGAAGTTGGTAAAGCCTTGATGGACCTACATCTTAACTATGAAGAGATTCCTGTTTATAATGAAGTAGACGTAACACCTCTTGTTAATCCGAGCTACAAAGTAACCAAGATGAGATTCGATAAGAAACGTGATGAAAATGGTAAATCGGTGAATGATTTATCGGCAATCATATTTAACAGTGACATCACCATTAGTAATATTCCTGAAAAGGCATATGAGTATGTTGTGAATGGACGATCAGCTATTGAATGGATAATAGATCAGTATCAAGTTAAAACTGATAGAAAATCTGGAATTACAGATGATCCAAATGATTATAGTGATGATGAAAAGTATATCTTCAATTTGCTGTTGAGAATTATCAATGTATCTGTACAAACGGTTGACTTAATTAATAGCTTACCTAAATTTGAAGTGGAGGACTAAGAACATGGATTTCTTTTTACGACAAAGAAAAAGATTATGAAAAAAATTGAATTGCATTATCTATCTAATACAATTTCCTATGGTGTAGAGAAAAATAAAGATGGAAATTCTTTTTTCTATGATTCTAACGGAAAACTGGAACATCCTGACTCTCAAGAGGAACAGCAAAAAGTCTTTACAAAAATTGACTTTCAACGTATGATTAGTGGAAAAAAATTCACAGAATAGTTTACGGTGAAAAATATTCAAACATTGTTTTTCTAGCAGGTGCAGGAGCATCTGTGGTAGGAGGAAATTCAAACTATGGTAAGACAGTAAAAATGATTGCTGACGACATATTTGTAAAATTAGATAAGTCGGATAACTTGTATAGCCTTGAAGAATTAGCTGAGATGTGTAGGTACAAAGATGGTAATATATTAGACAAAGAAAAATTTGGAGAATCCGATAAACCTAGATTGGATGATGGATTTAATCTCGAAGATTTCTTATCAACACTATTCCATTATCGGCCATATGCGCCTGATACAGATAAAGACAAATTTAATAATAGTATCAAAAAGATTTTTACAACTAATTAAAGAAAATACAAATTATTCATATGACAGTAAGGAACTGAAGCATGGTAATTTATTAAACTTTTTGTCAAGCTTTATCAGGAAAGGATGGAAATAAATTTTTCGGTTATTACGACAAATTATGATGTTTTAATCGAAGAAGCTGCGGCAGAAAATAATTTTGTTGTTTTTGATGGTTTTAATTTCACTCCAATACCGAAGTTTGATAGCAGTATGTTTGAATGGAATCTTATAAAGGAAGTTCAGAATATCAACACCAGAGAGGTTGAATATAAGGATAAGACATTCAATCTTTTAAAAAAATACATGGTTCACTTACATGGGAAAAAAACAAGCTGATGGAACTATTTTTGAGAAAAAAATAAAGATAGCATAATAGATACAGACAAAATGGTAATGGTCTTTCCAAGTTCTGATAAATATGCTCAAAGTTACCAAGAACCATATTTTTGAACTCTTTACAAAATTCCAAGATCTTATAAAGCGTCCAAACACTTTGTTGATTTCATCTGGATTCAGTTTCGCGGATGCTCACATTTCCAAAAATGGTTATTCAGGCTTTGAAAAAAATAATACTAGTTTAAAAACTTTTTGGTTACTGATTTTAATATTGATCCAAATAGAGAGTACAATAAGGGTGATGGAAAATTTAAGTTAATTGATAAATCTGACTCGAAATACAATCAAAATTGGGCAGAACTTATAGATTTAATGGATAAAGGATATCAAATTACATTTCTAAAGGCTACCCTGAACAGTGATTTAGTTGATCTCTTGAGAGGAAAGTACTTAAATGACGAAGATTGACATTTTTTTATAAAGCAGCTGATAAAAAGTAATTACTATCTTGGAATGATTTCTCAGGTAAATCGTTCATACTCAACAATTCAAATTGAGAACTTATCTTTATTCTCATATAGGAAGTTAAAGAAAGATATACTTTCGCCTAATACGATTAATTACTATGTTTTGATTGATTCAAATAATGGGTTATTCTTTGGAGAAATATTTCAGTCTAAGCTTCCAAATTCAGATAGTGTTCACGAAATGTTAACTAGTGGGTTACAAGAGAAAATATTTCCTGAAATCAGTATAGATATTCTTGGGTATATACCACTAGGTGAAAAGTATTTTAAACTGAATGGAACAAACACGGTTGGTATCACTGATAAGGTATATATGGCTAATGAAAAAGTTGTAGATCTTTTTATAAAATCAATAGAAGTTAATCCAGATAGCGAAAATCAACTATCAACATTTGCTAATTTAGCGTTCAGCTCACAGAATTACCCCATAAAATTGCAACCTAAAACTTTGTTTAATAGACATTTAATGACTATTGGAACTACTAATAGTGGCAAATCTACATCAGCTTTGAGCATTTTGGATAAACTAATCAATGATGGTATAAGAACTTTAATAATAGATCCAACAGGGGAGTATTCAGACTCATTTACAGACGATGAAGCAGATAAATACATACTTGGACAAACTGCTTTCTTACCTTTATCACAAATGTCAATTAATCAATGGTCAATTCTATTTGAGACAAATGATGGAACACAACCAGCAGTATTGGCCGAAGCTATACGTTCTTTACGATACCAATATAAGAAGGATAATGATGGAATATATCATAAAATAGGAAGATCTGTTAGTGATGTAGAAGTAGATCTTTCTAGTCTTACGGATGAAGATAAGAATTTTTAATATTAATCTTTTATCTGCACAAATAGCTGTTGAAACAACTAAACAAAATAAAAAAAGGGAGAATTTGAGTCGGATTTATTCAACTTCAATGTGAATCAGTACCTCATTCAAAAGGTCAATTATAAGTTGAATAACACATCGCTTGTAAATTTTTTTCACTTCTGATGGTCAAAGTCTTATTGATATTATCGATTCATTTTCAGCAGGAGAAACAAAAAAATCATTATATATAGATGTTTCTCAAATTGGAACAACTGATGGCATTGGTGGGATGATTATTGATCTCGTTTCAAATCATTTAGTAAATTTAAGTTCGACATCAATAAAACCATTTGTTATGTTTATTGATGAAGTTCATAGATATACAAAAGGTATTAATAATGACGGATTTACATTTTATACAGGATTAAATAGTATTGCTCGTGAGGGTAGAAAGAAAGGTATATTTCTGTTTTTGACAACTCAGAATCCAAATGATGTTGATAAAATATTGTTGGGGCAAGTTGGCACTTTTATTAGTTCATAGGCTAACTTCACCAGATGAAATAAAAAGCTATTCAAAAATCATCTGATGGAGAATCAAATCAATCAAATTAAAAAAATTAAATACTGGTGAAGCAGTCCTGACTAGTATTAATTTGCTTAAAAAAATTTATATATACAAGTTGAAAAGTGTAATCGCCCTCATCATAATGAAACACCTAGCCTATTATCTTAAGAAAAAAACAGATTCAGTAAGTAATACAAAATAATCATTATTATTTAACCAAAAAAATTAGGAGAAAATAAATGAAATATGATTTTTAATTACTGGCAATTTTCGCCGGAAAAATCAATATTTAGATAGGAAATCAGCTAGGAAAAAACCATCAGAATTGTTAAAACATCTGATTGCCTTTGCTAATGCTGATGGAGGTCAGTTGATTATCGGGATTGAAGATGAAAAGCAGGACAATATTATCACTGGTTTTAAGGATGGGAAAGCCTATCCGATTGATGATTTCAAAAAGATAGACCGAGAGATGCGGGATACACCGTTGGATTTATCTTTTGAGGAAATACCTGTGATCAATCATAAGGGAGAAGACGACCTGATTTTGGTTATCTCCGTTGAATTATCATCGAACCGAGTGATTTCCGCTCCAAATGATGAAGTTTATCTACGACAGGGAGACGAATCAGTTAAGTTGAGTTATGAGCAACGTATACAACTTAGTTATGATAAGGGACAGCGTTTCTTTGAAGATGAAATCATTGAAGATGCCACATTAGATGATATTGATGAACTATTGGTTCAGGATTTTAAGGACCATTTTGATATTTCAGAACGTTCAACTGAGGAGATATTAAAGGCAAGACGGTTTCTTATCAATGGTAAATTAACAAAGGCAGCTATTCTTATCTTTGGTAAGTATCCTTCAGCATTTTTCCCTCAAGCACGTGTTCGTTTTCAACGATTTGATGGGGTAGATGTAGGTACAGGAAGTGAATTTAATGTTATTAAGGAAGTAACATTTGATGATGCATTGCCTAAATTAATTGTTAAAGTTAGAGATTTTATTCGAACCCAGCTACGAGAGTTTCAGTATCTAGATAGTGATGGTAGATTTCAGATACTTCCAGAATATCCTGAATTTGCTTGGTTTGAAGGAATTGTAAATGCAGTAACCCACAGGAATTATTCAGTATACGGAGATCATATCAGGGTATTGATGTTTGATAATCGTCTAGAGATTCATAGCCCAGGAAAACTACCGAATATTGTAACTGTTGAGAATATAAGACATGAACGTTTTTCTAGAAATCCGCGTATAGCTCGTACCTTAACTGAATTTGGATGGGTCCGAGAAATGAATGAGGGAGTAAAACGAATCTATTCTGAAATGGAATCTGCTTTTCTCCATGAACCGTGTTACTCTGAACCAGGTAACAAAGTAGTTTTAACATTAGAAAACAGTATTACAAGTAGAACATTGAGAACACGTGATTCTTTGGAAAGTAAACTTAGAGATTATAGTGATTTAAGTGTTGATGAAAAACTATTGATACAGTATATGTACAATACAGCAGAACCTATGACAACTAAAAAAGTAGCAGAATTCTTAGGTAGGAGTGTTTCTTACTCGTCGAAATTATTGAAAACGTTGAGAGCAAAAGGTATTTTTAACATGGTATGGGACAAGTACGAAAGATCGCAGTCAATACTATAAATTAGAAATGAAATAAAAAAACGAAGAAAAACGAAGAAAAAAACGAAGAAAACATAGTTACTAATTAGTGAATTTATAAAGTAATCTTACTTTTTAAATTCATGAAGTTCATTCGCTTTATAATTTTGCAATTCAATTGTTTGTATGGGAATGTGATTTTTTTATTATACATCATTTCACAACAAGTAACGAAACGAAGAAAAACGAAGAAAAAAACGAAGAAAAAAATAAATCGTTGTTTCTCAACTACATAAGCTCCGAAAACTAAAAAAAGTGATAACCCTTTGATAACCTCTTGATTTTTTTAAAAGGGTTATATATGTAAAGATTGAAGATTTATCTCTTGAAATTACTTGATTTTAGTGATAATTTACCATAAATATCATGATGTAGAAAAAACCAGGTCTTAAGAAAGCTCGTAAAGCATCACAATTCTCAAAACGTTAATCAATACGATTATATCAACGTTTCAAAGCACTCAAGAGTTTACCTCATGGGTGCTTTTTTCGTGTTTTTTTAAAAAGTTTACCTCAAAGTTCACCTTATTTTTACCTTATTGTTTTAGAGACTTTAAAGCAAATTCACCAACGGCCATAGGAACTACATTAGAAGTATTGACATAAATCCGAGTTGTACCTGTATCGCTATGTGTTAGTGTTTTATAGATTCCATAGTTTAATCCAGTTTTAGCCATTTTATTTTCTCCTTTATTTTATTATTTCTTGAGTATTAGTTTCTCAGCAAAAACGTTGAGAGCAGGTACGACAGAATTTACATTCAGCGAAATATCTGATAGGAAAATGGGGTTGACTGCTTCAACAAGAGTATCTTCTGGAAAGACAGTGGTAGAAGCAGGTGTAATAACGTGGAAGGCACCATGGGTTTCACTATTTAGAATATGTCGTTGGTACTTTCCTTCTTTACCAAAGACATAACGAGGAGTGTTTCCTAATTTTTTGTAGTAAGCTAGGCCGATAAATTCTGGTTTCATTTTTAAAGTTTCTGGGATCATAAGTTGTTTCCTTTCTGATTGTAAAATAAAAAGAGTTAAGCTGGTAGCTTCACTCTTGAGTAGTAGTGAGTAGAAAGTTTACGTTTAAACATTCTAGTAGAGAATTCCACTTCAGCATGAGAAAATCCTGTGATGAGTGATTTCTTTGCTAAAGAATCTAAATCATTCAAAGCTTGAGTATATAGCTTTGCGATTAGCTTATCAGATGAACTGAAGATTCTATAAGTAAATGTGTAATTATCGTAAAGTCTTTGACATTGTAGTGCGAAAAAAAGTTTGTCATAGTATCCTCCTTTATTATAAAAATAAAAAAGCTACTAAGTAAAAAGAAGACTTAGTAGCTTGAGAGTGAGTCTACCTGATAAGGATAGACAGCAGTAAAGAAAAGTTATTTGGTTGAAGGCTTCCTCCTTCACGGTGGCAACGTTTAGCAAGCTGCTTTGCATGAATTACCATCGCTCTCCCAGCCAAGCTCAATAGGTAGTCACAATCTTGCCCTTAAGATTCTCTTACGCCCTTTGGCGAAGCCAGTTCACTTTACTATCCGGAAAAAGTGCGAAAGTCCGAAATTCGTGGAAGCCCGCAAAAATGTTTTTATATCTACACTTCAACCATTTAGGGACTTGACTTTTCTTTCCAAAAACAATTACAATAAAGGTACGAAGTTTAGTGTAGTTTTGGCAATCAGTCCTCTGGTTGTCATACGCACTTTTTATTAAATTTTCAAAGATCATGATGCTGGAAGTTAAGCGTTATTATTTTTTTACAAAAATATATAACTATCAGCTATATTATATAACCAATGGTTATATCTATCAAGAGATATTTGAAAAAAATTTCTTTTAAAAAAATTTTAAGAGGAATAGAATGGAATTTTCGGAACGCTTAAAAACTCTAAGAAAACAAGCACAATTAACCCAAGTTGATGTTGCTGAAAAACTAGGAATTTCACAACCTGCTTACGCTTCATGGGAACGTGGGATTAAAAAAACCAACGCAAGAAAAATCTAGTTAAAAATCGCACAGATTTTTGAACGTGTCAGTAGATTACTTAGTTGGTAATTCAGATTATACAGAGGATAAATTAGATAATATTGAGTTACTTTTTTCGTATGAACTCAAAAAGGATTGACCGATGAGGAAAAAGAAATCTTTAAAAAAAGAATTGATTGAGTTTATGAAAGAGCGAAAGAAATTATTCAATGGAAAAGAATAGTATATAAATAGAATTGCGGCCTTCAGTTTTTGAATCGTTTAATCACTTTATTATATTAGTAGGAAAAAAAGTATGGGATTAAAAACAAAATTATTTACATCACAACATTCATTTGAAAAAGTTTATCGATGGAGTTCTTTTTGAATGAAATGAATGAAAGGTTAGATAGAAACATTGTCAGAGATAATATAGTTTTTGGACAAATATAGCAAAAATTCTTTTTGATGCATATATGGAAGATGGATGTTATATTCAAAATATTGAAATTAATGGTCCAGTTCTTGTTTCTTATAAAATTGTTTCATCGTTGTCAGTTTTAAGAAAGACGATCGCGCAATATAAACAAAAAAATTTCAATTCATGAAAATCTATTATTCATAATTTATGGTATATCAGAGGAAGATATTCGAGATAATATTGAACGAATAGACAATGTATATTTTTTTGCAGATGAGACAATAGAAGGATGGATAAATAAATATCCAATTGATTATATTAAGTCACAAACTTTAGATAGACTCTATAATAATGTACAAGTCAATCAGATTGACATAGACGACTTTATAAATTATAACACGTATGTTATTACAAAATTAAAAAAATGATATTCGTACGGGTGATTTCGCAATTGTTTTAGGTGCGGGAGTCTCTTCTGATTATGGTGCGGTTTCATGGGATAAACTTATACTCTCATTTGAGAAAGACATAAATAAATTAATTCCATTGAATTTTTGACAGACAAATAAAAAAAGAAAAAAATAGGATCTACTGACTTAATTCATGCACAATTATATAAGGATCTGCTACCGAGTGATAAATTTTATAAGAGAATCTATGCGAGCTTATACGATAAATTTTTACCGAAACTATTAAAGAAGGACACCACACTTTATGAATTAGGAAGATTATTGGAACGATACTCAAAAAAAGAGAAATATTAAAGTATTAACTTATAATTACGATGATTTTTTTACGAGCAGTATTTGGATAAATTTTTTTAAGAATATTAAATATAAAGTTTTTTTATACACCGGAGGAATCCCTACAAGATTCCATTCCAATTTATCATATCCATGGATACTTACCTTATAGTAAACCTATAAATCAAAGCTACAAAGATTCAATTAAGCTAACAGAGGATGATTATAATTTTTTTATATAATAGTCCATATTCATGGCAAATTGAAACACAATTAGAAACGTTTAGAAAAAAATAATTGTCTTTTTTGTTGGTTGTAGCTTAACCGATCCTAATATTAGAAGATTATTAAAGCTTGCTTTTAGAATCCAAAAAGAGGCATTATACAATAATGAGAATTGGAAAGATGAGTCCATTCGAACTTGTGATAATTTCACATCATTTTTTTCTAAAATGGGAGTAAATATTATTTGGACTAAAGATTTTTAAAGATTTTCCAGAACTATTGAAAAAAATTTAGAATAAAAAGTGGATAAGTTTCCACTTTTTTTATCTCTACAAACTCAACCAAAAAAAGGCTGAGTTTTTGAGATATAGACTAGAGAGGAGGAGTTTTTTTCTTATGAATGAACATTATATGAAAGTAAGCAGAATCGCTAAACAATTATTATATAAATATCTAAAAAGAAATAATATTTCTATATTAAACTGCTATTTTAGTTCTTTTTCAGTACTACATAGAAATAAACAAAATTAGAGTATTCTCTCATCACTTTTCTAATCACAAGATAGAAGGTTTAACAATAATTGATGATTATGGAATAAGTTTTTTTCATATGAAAGAGATAATTCAAAAGAAAAAAACAAAAATTTCACCTTATGTCATAATTGATTACAAAAGAAA
>BNJV01000322.1_pt1 | contig 39871 bp, 55 predicted proteins | sample 8540591 | NCBI WGS metagenome assembly BNJV01 (sample SAMD00202457, study PRJDB9452) | human saliva metagenome | host: Homo sapiens
AAAAGGACACCTTTTACAGTGTCCTCATTGTTTTAATTTCTACATTTTACTGATTTGTAAAAGCTGTTTGTAAGTGTCCAAGTTCCAAAGCGGCCGGCGCCTCTCTGAAATTTTGATAGCGAATATTCCAAATCCTGAAACCTCTCCGGTTTCTCTTGCAGCCTTACCTGTCTTAATAAAATATCGTTATATCTCAGCCATTCCGAAACCGTATTGCCGTCCTTTATATTCTTTCCGGTTCTATAAAGTCCGAGACCTATATACAGCTTTACATTACTGTTACTTTTTCCTTTAAGTCTACCCAACTGTTTAAACAGTTTATATATGAATGAGGTGCTAATGCACCGTCTTTGTTTTTGCTTCAAAACCGTGGTATAGCTGAGGCATTATATAGTCAATATATTCATTTTGAAGCCATCCATTTATCAATATCTACAAAATATGATTTATCACTTCTAAGATTTGATAAAAAGCGCTACAGGACTGATGCCGAAAACCGCCTGAGGGCGTGAGGTATGCACCGCCTTGTATACATCTTTTTACAAGCATTGACACATTTTCTCTTCTCACTGTGTAATACCTAAACTGCTTCCTGAAAGCATCATATTCCGCTTTGTCAAAACTCTTTGCCAAATCACTGTCATTTAGTGAAGGGTAAAAATAATCATCAAACTGTACACCGTCTACAGCATAATTTTTACATATTTCACTGATTGAATTCACAAGATAATTTCTAACCTCCGCACTTGACGGATTCAAATAGTAATTGCCTTCATGTAATAATACATTTCTCTGTTTTGAAGGGTCATTCATCCACTGCTTTACGATTGAACCCTCAGGTATATCTCTAGTCATAGAATTGGTAACTCTGTAAGGGTTTACCCAAGCGTGGAAGGAAAGTCCGTGCCCATGCGCACTCTCAATCATATACTCCAAAGGATCAAAATTAGGATTCGAATCTTTTGTAACCATAAACTTTGACAACAGGGAAAGATTTTTAATTTCTGACCGTAACTGTCCGAGTGACTGTGCACGTGACAGAATATTGCATTCATTCCGCGATTTTTATATCTGTCATCACTTGATCCGCGCGTTTCTTAAATGATCTACATCTGAAGGCATCTCACTCCAGTCAATATATGAAAACCAAACTCCTCTAAGCTCTTTTTGCTCCACTGCCGTACTTTGAACCGTACCACTTCTCTTTACAGGTTTAACCGCCGCATAAGCTTGCAAAGAAACCAACATATTCATTATCAATAATACAGCTATAAGCTTACCGATAAGTCCCCCAAACCATGTTTTTCTTCATCTTCATCTCGCTCTCTATCTCTTTTTTAAGTATAATAAAAAGTACTTACTATCATACTATAGCTAGATAAAAACCAATATCAACCCTTAAAGACTTATCACATATCAACTTCCTTAAAGACTTATTACAAATGCTTTTTATCTAAGCTTCGCTTCTATAAAGGAATTTTTACTTAGGATCCCTGTTCTTATCCCTACAATCCAATAATCACTATTTTTTTCCACCTGATGCCAATGTGCTTTCTCTATAAAGCACACCTCTTTCCTTTCTCAAACATAATATAGTCTATATCACAACACATAGGCAACAGATCCAAATAACCGTTATCTCTTGCAAATTTTTCAAGTGGACATCTTGTAAAGTGATAATAAAAACCGTCCCTATGAAGATCGTTATCAAAGTTAAAATCCCATGTTTTATCCTTATACTCGGAATGTTTATCCGCCCATTCCGCCATTCTATGCATCCTGTCAGAAAACTTTTTCATATCTTTGGGTTTATTTAAATCAAAATGACCTCTAAGTTTTAGCTATCAATTTGTTGTTTAAAAACTTCACAATTATTTCTTTAAAATCGTCCACACAAAAATCCCTACTCTGCACACAGCCATAAATACATATGCTGAATAAATATTGCCTGACATCGGATTGTTTGATCCGATATCTTCAGTATTCTCAAGCATCTGCCTATATAAAACTTCTTGCCTTTTTTATGCTTTCTTCAGTTTTATTCTTACCGAATTTTTCTTATCATCGGTTTCTTCAAGAGAAAACTTATTAAACTGAAAATATATTCCTTTGTACTCATCATAACCTCTTCAGTGTCTTTTTACAAATTGATTTTTCAATCATCATGTCACAGAATGCAACTTAACTTTTATAAGTTAGTACTTTCTAACTAATTCTATTTTATCACTTTAATGAGGCTTTTCTATGTTTTAGGTATTAAAGGACACCTTTTTACAGTGTCCTCATTGTTTTAAGATCTTACTAATTTACATTTTTCATTTAAATATTTTTGAAATGTACTTACGCTTAGATTTGCTCTTTTTGCAGCATCTTCTACTGAAATTATTCCGTCTTTTTACAAGTATAAGTAATGTATTTATCACACTCTTTCTTTTCCTGCCCTCTTTTATCCACTTGTCTTTAGATTCTTCTTTAAATATGTCGTATAACTCCTTCATTGCATCTGTCATCTTATTACCCTCCTTAACATACTTAAAATCATATTTTTCGCATCATTCACCTCCTATTGAGTCATGTTCTTTTAACACACTTTTTCCTGTGCGAATATTGGCAACCTCCTCTCCAATTCATCCATATTCTCTTTACTGTAAAAAGGATCCGTCGACACTTCAAACGGTATTCGCTCTCTGTCGGTTTACCCTTGCATCATCAACTCTTAAACTAATTTTTGTGCCATTATTATTCTTTATTCCTTTAACTATAAACGTATTTTATTTATACTTATTTGTAAAAGCAGTCCATAAGTTGTCAAGTTCCAAAGCTTCCGATACTTAATGATAAAATCATTTATTATCATTAATATAGCTAAGATAAAAACTCAATATCAGATTACTTAAAAACTTATTACAAATACTTTTTATATAAGTATTTTTCCAATACCCAGTTCTGTTTGAACCGATATGTTCTATATACCCTTTTTCTTTTAAATTGGAAATTCCACGATCTACTGCAGTCTTTCCTTTACCTATTTTTCTTGAATCTCTCTCTTTGTAATATTAGGGGTTGTTTTTATTTCTTGAAAGAAATAAGCTTCTGTGTTTCATTTAAATCTGAATAACTTACATACTTTATTACCCTCTTTATTACCCTCTTTATTACCCCTCTTTATTACCCTCTTTATCATACATAGTATTAATCCAATTAAAAGGAATCTTTACTATAATAGAGTTTTCTCTGAATTCAAAATGCTTCTTTTTTCCATATTTCTCTGTAATTTTAGGAACACCTCTACCTGTCTTCTCACTGATATGCAGTTGTAAAAAATCTCAGACAATTTTTTTATTAACAGGAATGGACTCACCTAAAAAGAATCCTTCTACAGTCTGTCCCTGTGGTATTGTTCCTCTTGATAAAATCTCAATCCTGTCAGAGTAAATCGTTACCATGGGTTCATTCATTTCTACCCACTTATTGTGTAAGAAGGCATTAATTATAGCTTCTCTAAAAGCATCTTTATCAAATAGAGGCACTTCTTTCCTTTCCACAACTCTATCCGCCTCATCTGCTTTGTATAATGTTTAACACATCCCCATATCTTAATATTTCATCTAATGTATATAACAAGCACTGAAATCCGAATTCACGTACTGAATACATATTGTCAGATTTACTTTTTCCTGAGAATATAGCCACTCTAACAGGAATATGTGAATTATCTGATAGCAGCTGTGCCATAATATTATACTTTACCATCCGGTGTATATAATCCCAGGTTCTTTCTATATTGTGTGGTATTCAGTTTTATTCCCTTTGCTCCATAGTAAATTATCAGCTTTTTCAAAAGATAGTTCTTGATACTCACTTGCTGTATTCTCTATTGTTGGAAATCCGGTTCTCAAAATAGAAAATAAAAAAGATTCTTTTTCCGGATACTTTCTCAGCTTTTCCTTGCTTGATCCGATTCTTATATATCTCTCTTCCGAAAAAAAGTAGGTATTGTCTTAGCTGCTGGAATAACCAATCAACCACTCTCTTATCCTCTAAATAAATTTCTTCAAAATGGAAATTAACATCAGGATATTTGTCTGGCTAGAAAGTGCTTTAAAGGCTCTCCTTTCACATCTTGATTCGGATCGAATTTAGTCCCAACCGGTTCATAGCGTCTTATCATGAATCCCCATATAAAAGTATCCACACTCCCTACCTTCATATGCTGAACTATTTGAAATTGCGGATATGTATTCTCCCAATTCCCTCGGATCATTCCAATTTTCTTTAAACTCAAACCACTCACGTTCCGTATCATATTGTCTAAGTTCATCAATTTTTGAAATCAATGTGTTATTCATATTATTTTTACTCCCGACAATTTACTACTACATATGATTAGATTATAGCACAATGGTAACAGAACGTACAATGTGACAAAACTACTCACCTTTCACTTATCATAATCAATAGTAATACATTTTAATATAGTACATATAACCTCTATTTTGAAAATTTTTCTTTGAGTTCATACCTATTTTTGAAAAACTTGGAATTATCTTCATATATCTTGCCCTGTTTGATTATCGAAACCAGCTGTGATAGCTCATGAGATAAAACCTTTAGGATTAACTATAGAGGTTCATCGATTAACTACTCACACTTGTAGACTTTCCACAAAGTACTGACAACATGTACTTCATCCTAAAAAGGACACCTTTTACAGTGTCCTCATTATTTTTAAATCTTACTAAATTTACATCTTTTTCATTCAAATATTTTTGAAAACTGTACTTACGCTTATATTTGCTCTTTTTGCAGCATCTTCTACTGAAATTATTCCATCTTTACAAGCATAATCTAATGTATTTATCACCCCTCTCTTATCCACTTGTCTTTAGATTCTTCTTTAAATATGTCGTATAACTCCTTCATTGCATCTGTCATCTTATTGCCCTCCTTAACATACTTAAAATCATATTTCATTTTAGATGTTACAGGAAAATTGTCACTGTAACAATCGTCTTTTGTAAAAACTCCCATTAGTTCTGACAATGTAGATCCGTCATTTATATTGGCACTGATATATATTTCTTTAAGCCCGTTGTCAACTTCTCTATTGCTTCGTCTATCACCCTTTTTATTAAATATGAGCTCTTATTTTTCTTTGAATATATCGAAAATTGCAAATATATATCATGCACACTTCCGGCACATTATCAAAGCTTTCTCCTTTTTCATCAAGCTTGTAGTTAAAACACTGCTGTAATACCTCACTCTTTTTTGATGATTTACATTGTCGGCATTCTGAACCTCAATATTCACTCGCCTTCCGTCTCTTAACTCACAATAAGCATCAAGTATTACAGAGCGTCTTTCTATACTAGTTATAGTATATTGCGACTTATTATTTAAGACTTTCAGATGATAATCTTGCAAAAATGTCCTTAATATTTCTTCACAAAACTCCCTATTCTCTGCCATCTTTCTAAAATATAATGTCATCAATAGGGATTTAACTTTTTGTACATATTCTTTGAATTTTTGTATGACCTGTCAGACATAAACCTCCTTTATAAATAAAAACTTTTTTGAATTAGAAAAATATAAGAAATATGTATCTAAAATTATTAGATATGATGAACTGTATTCATAATTATTATAATAAATACTTTTCGATTAAATCAATATAGCTTGATATACTATAGAATATGCATATTGTAAAATTCTTTAAATTCATCTGACTAATTACGTTTTTTATACATTTTCGCAACAAAAAGCCCCGGCTCCATGAGGCTATTATCCTTTTGCACTTCTACCAACGTGCCATGAAAGTTTCGACATTTTAAATTTCGATTCTTATTCCTTCTCTCCCTATCCTCTTCTCCTTCAGCGCCATCTCCTGAGCCAGATTCTACCTTGTTCTCAAGGAGTGACATCTGTATGCTCATAAAGAAGAGCTTTATAAGAGCATGCCTATTATTATCAGATAGACTATATTGGCGGGGATTTTGGCACCTAGCAGATCGGATATAAAATAGATGATTCTCGGGAAATACGCAAAGACTATCAGTATGATGGCAAAGACCACCCAGAAGAGTCCATCCTCTCATTCTTATCTTTTGATTTTCTTATTTTTCTTATAATGACAAAAATGACATTATCGATATCAAGATCAAACCTATTCTTAGTATAGCAGTCATATTATTTCTTCTTCTCTCTAAAACTTTGAATAAATATAATGGAGCAGCATTCTAAACATATACTTTGGCGGCATTTATAGGAGTAAGATAACTTATTCCCGCCACTCTCTCATCCATTTCACCCTGTATTTCACATACTTTCATTCCCTTGCTTTATCAGATGAGGATACTGTATCCGGCTCAGGTGCATAGTTAAGTCTGAGCGCAAACTCTGTAATCAGCTTTTCATTATACATTCTCATACCCTGAGGTAGGATCATGAATAGTAGCACCTGTAGCTTAAAGCTTTATTGCAAGAGCAATAAGTCTTGAGCCCGAGCATTCTCAGAGTGAACGGCTTTTCTTGGTGACAAACCTTGAAACTGATGACTATATCACATCTCACATTTTTCCCTCATTCTCAGAATGTATTCAGGGTCTGTGCTGTCCGTCACCGTCAAACTGCACCGACATACGTAGCCATGCTTGTGGCGCTACTTCATACCGGTCTGAAAAGCACCTGCAAGCCCCAGGTTTACCGGCAAATCTATAATATTAAAATCCTCTTTCTTTGCAGATCTTTGATGTAGCGTCGATAGAGCCGTCATTTACAATCACATAGTCCACATCATTTAATGTATTTGTCGGGTCGCTCTATTACATTTGCACTATTCTTTTCTTCATTAAACGCCGGTATTATCACCAATGTATCAGACATATCTATCTCCCAAAAACCTCTGTTCATACTGAAAATGCTCTCTCTTGGCAATCTTTTAAAATTTCTTACCTGCAAAAATCCCGCATACTTTACAGGGCACTGATATATAAATAAGCCTGATTACGCTGATATATGAATGAGTGGACAAGAAGATGTTCCATAGTCTTTTAAATACCATGCCTTCGCTCTCTTTTTATATTCTTAAAGATATGAGGATTGCTTGCCTGTGACGCTCCGATATCAAAAAGTTTTCTTTTTAAACTGCGCACTCGCTATAGTTGTGAGATGTACTACCTTTGCCCATGCTTCATATTTTATAAAAATATCCTGTTTCTATAAGCTTGTAGGCAAAAGCATATCCTCATTCAAAATCTGGCCGGTATCAAAATCTTCCCAAAGCATCAAAAAGTTCTCTTTCATATGCTGCACAGACATTTGAAGCAAAAGTATGTCTTAATTCCAAGCGTCTGTCTTTCGTTAAATGACTTTATCATTGACTCTGCAGGATAATGAAATTCTCTTGTAAACTTCTCAATTTTATTTGCATTTTTATCAGGTACCTGTCTTGCATAAGTCATCTTTGATGGACTTATCCATACCTCTAAGCAAATATTCAATAGTCTTCTTGTCAAAAACAGACTGCGTCCTGAGTCATGCAAACAAAATACTCTGCCTTTGACTTTTGATACGCCGAAGTTTCTTGTAGCACCATGGTCAAAAATCACTGCTTTCTGATATGCTCCAATATAAGTTTAGTATCGCTTTCTTTAAAAGCTCTTTTTAATTTCTCTTCTATTCCGGTCTTGATCCCATACACTTGTCTGTATTTATAATGATATCTTACCCGGGTGCTACTGTCTGAGCCAAAAAGTCTCTTTTATTGATGCAAAAATTTGTTTGTCAGGTTTGTATGTAGGTATTATTACATCTACTAAATTCATTTTTAACCTTTCTGAGGTCCAAAAATCACTGCAACAAAGGAAGGATATTGAAAAAGTAACAGCATGGTTATCATATATATGCAAAAGCCGCTCCGTTCATTCCGGAAACTCTTTACCATGAAAATCACTGATAAAGTATGCAAAACACCGCCCCTATAGCATATATGAAAAAATATAACTCCTGTCATTTCAAAGATAACCAGACAGTAATATCCGAGATTTACTATTGCATAAAGTCCGCGCCAAGTATTACCAAAGACCAATGCAGGCCTTGTGAGGCTCTGTGCATTCCACACATCACCCAAGCACAAGCTTTTAAAGTCAGGTATTCCGACAATATATAGCCGCAAGCATTCCAAATAAAGTGGCCACAAATATAAATACCGCAATCTTTGATATTGTCGAAATAAACTTTTTCTGTTACCTGTCTTATACAGCAATGAAAGTTTTGTAAGTATCGGCCTTATTATAAAAGCCTGCCATCAGATTTATACTGGATGTCGGTATAAATATTATGCTGAAGTAGCTGCGTTTAGCTCCTCTCCAAGCCTGTAATTTACAGCGTACTTTTGCCGCCGCAAAGATATAAAGAATCTATAAAGCTCCCAGCCATTTGCTCTTATTTATTGCTTATATAAGAGATGATATTTTTATACATCTTATCAGGACCTCAATCTTCTTAAAGGCAGTAATATCAAAAGAGCAACTGCCAGCTATCGCTATATACTTGCAAAAAGCGCCAAAATGAACTGATTTTAAAATCCCTGTAGATTCAAGTGTCACAAAGGAATATGCCTCACACAAAGAATATTGTTCTGAAAAAGTGTAGCCTTTCCTGTCATATCAAGCCTGTCCTGCCTTTGCATTTCAGACTCAAATATATCCACAGAAATCCGTCTAAAGATCTTATACAGTGACAAAAATCATATATACTTCAAAGACATAGCTGTCTTTGTCCATAAATGCATATACAAAGCCTGCAAAACAGCCAGAGCTGAGGTATCACACGGAGCCTCAGGTAATCTCAGAATGCATATTCATTTGAAACATCGGTAACCTGTATCGGTCTCATTCCAAAGTATGAAACTATATAAAGCTGCTGGCCTAATGTAGAAAATCCGAAGAAAAATATTCCTCCTGCATATGCTCTGCAAAGCTTTGTTACAGCCACACCCAGAAGCATACTTGTAACAGCATATACAGACTTCCAAGCATATTCAAAAATATGCACTTCTTTCTTTACTGTCCATAATATATCCAAATCTATTTTAATTCCACCATGGTTATTTCTTTTGCAAAGCAGCCGTATTTTTTAACACTTAAATCATTAAGTTCCATGCCGCCACAAAGTCTTATAATTGCTTTCCAGCTCGTTTACTCCGGCATTGTGAGTAAAAGGATAGCCTCCCCAAATCTCGCATTCATATCTATTATATAGGCTTTCCCCGTCTGATAAGAGTATATCCATATCAAGATTTCCTATATGAGAAAGGCTTTTTGCTATCTTCTTTCCTACAGCTTCAAGCTCACTGTTTTTGACAACCTCTGCAATATCGGTTTCACCGGATCTCATGGCATATTTTCTCTTTACCGTAACACTTAAGTTCTCGCCTAAGATCATTGAAAATATCCAGTCCGAACTCATCTCCTTTTGATTTTTTCCTGTATAAGTATTGCTCTGTTCATATCGGCATTTGACTCAAATCTTAAATAAGATTTTTGAATACTTCTCTTTGCCTTTTCATAGAGAACTTCAAGTTCTTTTTTATTCTCAGCTTCAAATATACTTAGAGAGCCCATTCCCCATCTGGGTTTTAAAATATAAGTTTTTTTATGAAAATCAGCATATTCAAGTGCCTTATCAAGATCCAAATAGAGTCTCAGGCACAGGCATATTTATCTTCTCAAGATATTTTAAGCATTTCAAATTTATCATTACAAATATTTATAACATCCTCATTTGAAACAATGACCTTTTACACCAAAAGCCTCAAATTCGGCTTTTATTCTTTGCAAGTATCATAAGGTCAATGTCAAAAGAGTGAAATCAAAAATATCTATTTTTTCATTTTTGCATATTTCAGTAGAAACGGAATATATTCTTCATCATATATAAGCGGTGACTCAAAAGCCTTATCAGCCACACTCATAGCGGTTGTATTCATATCCGAATTTGTCGCTACAGATATTTCCGCTTAATCCAAGGTCCTTATATATGTCCCTTAAATAATCGATTATATATGCTCTTCTACCCACACTGGTCAAAAAGTATATTCATTATTATCTCACCTTACTCACTATCATCTTAAAAGTTCTCATTTTTTTCATAACTACAGCCAGTGCTATATAAATAATTACACCAAGCACTATCTGTATCAGAAGACTTAAAATACCGATTCCTATATGCTTACCTGCAATGTAAATAATAATTCCCATAATTATAGCAGGGATAAAGTTATTTAAAGCATCCATACTCTGTTCTTTTAGGGTGTAACCCAAGAGCTTTCCGTTCGGTGCCGCATTGATATATGCACAGATCAAATCTGAAAAGGCCTTAAGCCCTACAAAACACAAATACATTATACCTTATTCCAATCAGCAATATGGCAATTCCAAGAATCTTTTTTATGATTTCAAGCTTTAAAAATATATCACTTCTGCCCATAGCATTTAATGCCTCAAGGTTTGATACATGAATCGGCCAAAATACATATGAAAAACACATCATCTGCAAAAACGGTATTGCAATCCTCCACTTTTCTCCAAGCAGTAGAAGTATCAGATTGTCACTGACCGCTGCCAGACCGCACATCATAGGTGCCACCACAAATGTGGAAAGTCTTACCGATGACTTTAAAAGTGATTTTACATCCTCCTTACTTTCCTGTTTCTTTGACATGGCAGGAAGAAGTACGGACTGTATAGCTGATGAAAGATTGCTTACTACAAGTTTTGGAAATTGTTCACCTCTGTTGAATGAGCCCAGCATATCCTCACTGTATGCCTTACCTATAACAAGTCCGTGTATATTTGTAAAAATCGTATCTATAAGTGATGCCGCCAAGAGCTTCGAGCCATAGGCAAACATGGTTTTTAATCTATCCAAGCTGAACTTAAGCCCCGGAAAATATTTTATACCTATACCGAGTATTATAAGAAGTGCAAAATAATAGACTATCTGCTGGAAAACCAAAGCCCAGACCTTTGCTCCCTCAAGTGCCATAATTACACTCACGCTGCCTGAAATAACAGACGAAAGAAATGTTGCTATGAAAAGTGTTTTAAACTTCATATTTCTGGCAACATATGAATTTTCTATTGATATAATACTCCCGGGCAGTATTATTATGCCCATAACTCTAAGTATGTTTGTCAGCTCCGGATTTTTATATATATCGGCTATTAACGGAGAACCCAAAAATAGCAGCATATATATCGCCAGTGATAAAAGTACATTAAAAATCAGCACAGATGAAAAGTCCAAATCATCTGCATGAAACTTTTGTATCAGTGCTGAAGCAAAACCGTTTTGTACCAAAACATTTGCTATTGTTGTAAAAATCAAAACTATTGCAACTATTCCATACTCTGACGGACTTAAAAGCCTTGCAAGGAGTACAGATACTATAAACTGGACTCCCTGTGAACCCCCTGTTTTTCAAGTATTTTTCCAAAAAGAGATGTGGAAATCTCACTTTTTATTTTTTATTCATCAGATATTCAACATCTCTCCTAATGTAAGTATTTTTTTGAACTTTTTAAAAAAATGAATATTTCAAGATATCTCTTATCTTTGATATTCTGTTTTTTTGATTTCATATTTGCAAAAGGCATTTAAGTATTTGTGTGCATAATATGTATCAGCCAACCTGCTTTTTTCCAAGTTCATCCTTATATAATCTTAAAAACTCTTCCACCTGTGCAAACATACAGTCATAGTTTTCTCTTACCCTTTGTTTGTTTCTCTTTTTTATATTACGAAGTTCCAGAGGATTCTTTGCGCCAAGCTCATTGCTCTCATGTTGACGATATTTTACAAGGCACTCATTAAGAAAAACAACCTTACCGAATGTAAAAGCAATCAGTCCAAGCCACCAGTCATGCATAAAAGAAACCTCAGGTCTTTTATATATATCAAGCAATGCTCTATTTATCATCACCGTATTTCCTGTAATATTGTTTTTCAACAAGATATCTTGAAAAAGCTTTTTTCGGTGCTTATTGTATAAAGGTATTTTTGACTCTTCTTTTGCATACTTTATGGCTTCACTTATACCTGTAAGCTCACTCATTTTTTTGTTCCTTGAATTCAGGTTTTTCATCCACTATCTCCAAATCCGAATGCACAAGTATCGGCGTTTCTTTTACCATACCTTCTTTCAAGCCTTTTGTATGGCCTTTTCAGACTTTTTCGAGCTTGTCACTTTGCCAAAAGTCATCCCTGATCGCAAAGCGCAATATATTCGGCATCAGCCATATCAAGCAGATTGTAAAAGTTTTTCTTTCGCACTGTGAGTATTGCTCTGAACAACCTTTATCTTCTCACCCAATACACTCTCATAGCTTCTTAATATTTCAAAAGTACAATCACTTGAACTATCGTCACTTGCAAGTATATAGTAGTCCTTAAAACTTTGACTTGTTATGCTTTCCAGTTGCTCAGGCAAAAATCTTTCACCGTTATAGGTCGCAAGTAAAATTTCTATCATACGCATTCCTAGAGTAATCCGAAAATAATCACTTCAAGCCTTACAAATGCAAAAAATACTTTTGCAAATATCTGCTGAAGAGAGTTTATCTTCAGATAATTTTTATAAAAATACATTGTAGACTCTTCTCTGATTTTCTGGCGTGAGTAGAGGCTTTTTAAACTTTTTTTGATGCTTGCCGAATGTACATGCTTATACTTATACCCTGTAATAACGGCAGTTTTTAAGCCTATATCTTCCATCTTTTTTGAAAGCAGATCCTCCTCACCGTATAAAAACATCTTTTCATCATAGCCGCCGACCTTTATAAAGGCGTCAACTCTTACCATCAAAGAAAGTGCACCAAGTACTGCACCTACTTTTCTTATCTTGGCATTATAAAAAGTTTCTGTCATAATGAAGAGCCTTTTGTAAAGATTCGCCTGCTTATCGGACCGTTCTCAGCCAAGGAGTGAAGAAAATCTCTCATCGGCCAACATGACGCACCTTTAAGTACATTTTCTCTGCTGCCGTATACATCATTTGTTTCTACCAAAGGAGCGCATATGCCGATGTCTTCATTTTTTCCATGGCTGACTTTAATACTTTAATCACTCTTTCTTCAAAGTCTGTATCGGGATTTGCTATAAGTGCAAAATCCATGCCGAGATCTTTTGCCACTCTTATACCTACATTATTGCCGGCGCCGTAGCCTTTATTCTCATGATTATCTACAAAATAAACCTTTTCATTTTTCTCACAAAAGCTTTTCAGTCTTACCTTGGAATCATCATTTGAGGCATTGTCCACCACTATAACCTTATCAAATACGGCATAATCGGCTACACTGCCTAAGAGTTTTAATGTATTGTCCGCATCATTATAATTCAACACTACTAAGGCTAATTTCATCTTCTCTCCTTATTTTCTCTCCGACAGCCTCTTGTAAGCTTTATTTATATAGTACTCGGATATCAGCTTTCTGATTCTCGGGCAAACTACGGTTACCAAATCCATCATATGATATATAAGCATATAAAGCTTCTTACCGCCCTCAAGCGGAACTTCTCTAAACGGAGTCTTTTCCTTAAAATAAAAATATGCTCTCTTATAAGGGTTATGACTTCCTATACACCAAGGCCTCTCATCACCTGCAAAATGCAATACTACAGGTCTTTTCTTTGCTTCTTTTAAATCTTCCCTAGTATATGAAAGAGTTGCGACATAAACTTTAGTCAATGCCCTGTATGAAAAATATTTGTAGTTTGAGAAGAAGTTAAACTTCGGAGGAAGCTTTTTTATTCTCCATCTGAGCACTCCGTTTATAGCATCCTGCTCACCGAAAAGACTCTTATCCCAAATACTTTTACTGTAGCTTATTATCTTTTCTCCAAGGTTTTCTTCTCTCCATTTTTAAGGTCTATCAGCAAGAGACCGGCATTTTACATAGGAAGCCTCATAGTCAAGTCTGATTTCATACCTTACTCTCTCAAGTACTGTAGGCTCCTCTATGGCGGCCACTACATTTTTTGCCAAGCTTTGTATCATACAGCTCTCTTATAGAATGTAATATCACCATATCACAGTCAAGATAGAGTACTCTTTCCACATCTTCAGGCAAAAGCTCACCTACAAGCAGTCTGCCCATTTTGCTGATATCAAATGAGGCATCCTGCAATCCTGTATCAAAATATTTTGATGTATCTTTAAGCTCTATTATTTCTACATCTCTGCCAAACTTTTTGCTATACTTTTCAATCTTGCTCAAAGAGTCCCCACCAATTCCTGTGGAAATGATGAAGACTCTAAGCTCTTTCTCATGTCTGTTTCTCTCATACAACGAATATAGGCTTACGCCGAGATGCATGGCAAACTTTTCATTTGCTATATAAACTATATTCATGTTTACCTCAATTATAATATATAAACTCAGACAGCGTTTGTATGCTGTCTGAAATACATTTTTAGTAGAACAATCTATTTACCGCAGAGAACAGACCTCTGATAGATGATCTTGTGATATTTCCTGAAATACCGACACCGTATGTGGTCTTTCCGCTTTCCACATCCAGCATATGGATATATGAAGCCGCCTTTGCATTTGAACCTGAAGCAAGAGCGTGCTCGTTGTAATCAAGGACTTTCATTTCCTTGCCGACAACCTTCTCAAGGCCTCTCTTGACAGCGTCGATAGGACCGTTTCCGCTGCTTTCAAATACCTTCTCTTCTCCGTTTTCTCTGTATGTAACCTTGACAACTGTAGAGAAATCTCCGTCCTCATCGGCATCTGTTATGACACATTTTTCAAAATGCAGAGGTTCTTTCTTCTCAATGTAGTTTTTCTCAAACTCCTTGTAGATTTCCTCAGGTGAAACCTCACCCTGTACTTCTGAAATTCTCTGGATAATATCCGCAAATTCCTTGTGCATACCCTTCGGCAATTTGAAGCCGTAGAATGTATCCATAACAAATGCAACTCCGCCCTTTCCGGACTGAGAATTGATTCTGACAACAGGCTCATACTCGCGACCGATATCTGCAGGGTCGATAGGCAGATAAGGAACTTCCCAGTACGGGTTGTTTCTCTGCTTCATAGCCTGAACGCCCTTGTTGATAGCATCCTGATGTGAACCTGAGAATGCGGTAAATACAAGCTTACCTGCATACGGATGTCTCGGGTCAATGCTCATCTTTGTGGTTCTCTCATATACATCTATGATCTCTTTGATATTGCTGATATTAAGATTCGGATCAATATCCCTGTGAGAAACATATTGTAGGCAATATTTAAATATATCCACATTTCCCTGTTCTCTCACCGTTTCCAAACAGCGTACCTCCATTCTGTCGGCTCCTGCCAAAAAGCGCAAGCTCCGCAACAGCTGTACCTGTACCTCTGTCGTTGTGAGGATGTGTGGAAAGTATTATTGCCTCTCTGTTTTTAAGATGTGTACTCATCCACTCTATTCTGTCTGCAAATACATTAGGTGTTGTCATCTCAACAGTGTTCGGCAGATTTGATTATTATCTTATTATCCTTTTGTAGCACCCCTATGCATCAACAACGGCGTCACATACATCAAGTGCAAAAGTCAAGTTCTGTTCCCATAAAGCTCTCAGGTGAGTATTCCAATATAATTTCACCGTCATGGTCTTTTCATATACTTTCTTTTACAAGAGCCACACCTTCATGCAATATTTTTATTCGCTTCTCTGTCAAGACCGTATACCACATCTCTTTGTAATGTGTCGGTAGAGTTGTAGATATGCATTATACATTTCTTAATTCCCTTTATAGCTTCAAAGCTTCTCTTTATAAGATGCTCTCTACACTGGCAAAGTATCTGTACAACTACATCATCCGGAATCAGCTTTTCTGTCTACCAACTGACGTAAAAATCAAATTCTATCTGTGATGCGGCAGGGAAGCCGATCTCTATTTCCTTAAAGCCCAACTTTACAAGCAGATTAAACATTCTCTATCTTTTCTTCCACCACCATCGGCTCGACCAATGCCTGATTGCCGTCTCTTAAGATCTGATGAACACCATATAGGTCGCCTTCTATTTGCTTATCCGGCCATGTTCTCTCTTTAAAATCCACTACAGGATTTCTCTTATATCTTTCAATATGATACATTCAATCTCTCCTCTTTTCTATTCTAAGTTTAAGCTTTGTCTCATTCCCCTGATTTTTGTCCTCATATTAAAAAGTCCCTCTTTTCCATTACCTTGATGACCCCATCGGTATACTTTTCACAGTCTTCCATGCTCTTTGCTTCACCATTACTCTGATAAGAGGCTCGGTACCGCTTGGACGAAGAAGATATTCTGCTGTCACCTCCCAAGTGCTTTGCTGACAGCATCTACCGCCTCAAGCACCGCCTTTATTTTCTCGCCTGCAATCTTCTTATCGGTTACTCTGACATTTTTGAGTACTCTGTGAGAAATATCCACCCTCGCTTGCAAGCTTTTGAAAGTGGTTGCTTTGTCTCAAGCACCACCTCCATTACCTTAAGTGATGTAAGTATACCGTCACCTGTTGTGGCATGTTTTGCAAATATAGATATGACCTGACTGCTCACCGCCAGAGGCAATGACCGTTATTTTCGCATATTTTCATATACATACTTGTCGCCTACAGCAGTCTTTTTCGTAGTTTATATTTTCTCTTCAAAGGCTTTATATAGTCCGAAGTTTGACATTACTGTAGTTACCACTGTGTTATTGAAAAAGCTCTCCCCTCTCCTTCATATACTTACCCGCAAATATAAAGGATAAGGTCTCCGTCCACCACATTGCCTTCTCATCCACACATAAAGCATCTGTCGGCATCTCCGTCATATGCAAAACCTACATCACAACCGTTTTCCAAAAACACATTTTTGAAGACTCTCTATATGTGTTGAACCGCAGTCGGTATTTATATTTAAGTCCGTCAGGATTATGTATCAACATAAGTATCCGCACCCAAGGCATCAAATACATTCTTTGCAATGCTTGAAGCCGAACCGTTTGCAAGGTCAAGCGCCACCTTCTTTCCCTTTAAAAGATCTGGTAGCTATGGAGATAAGATAGCCTATATATCTGTTTCTGCCTGCAGCATAGTCTACAGTTCTTCCGTATATTTTTCCTTTGTGGCAAAAGGGCAATTGCATCATGCAGGTCCGTCTATATAGCTTTCTATTTTTTCTATAACTTCCTCTTCAAGCTTTTCACCGTTGCCGTTTATTACCTTAATACCGTTGTCATAGTACGGATTATGGCTTGCGGAAATCATTATACCGCAGTCAAAATCATCGCTTCTTACAACATATGAAACACTTGGAGTTGTAGTAACATGAAGCAGATATGCGTCCGCTCCTGAAGCCGTAAGTCCTGCAACCAAAGAATACTCAAACATATAGCTTGACCTTCTGGTGTCCTTACCTATAACCACTCTGCATTTTTTTCCGTCTTTAGAGTAGTAGCTTCCCAAAAATCTGCCGACTTTATATGCATGCTCTACAGTGAGGGTCTACATTTGCCTCTCCTCTAAAGCCGTCTGTTCCGAAATATTTCTTTCCCATCAGTTTTTCCCCCAATTCAAGCAAAATATCTTCTAAGTGCATCCTGCCAAGTCGGCAAAAGTTCAAATCCGTTTTCTGTGAGTTTGGACTTATCCATCCATGAGTTGTGCGGTCTCTTTGCCTTTCACCGGAAATGCATCCGAAGATACCGTGTTGCTGCTACATCAAGTTTTGCCTGCTTGAATATCTCAACCGCAAAAATCATACCATGAGTAAAGGCCCCTCATTGGTTGCATGATATCTGCCGTATTTGTCACTCACAATCATATCTGCAAAAGTCTTGAAAGGTCCGGTGTATATGTAGGTGAGCCGATCTGATCGTTGACCACGCTTACAGCTCCTCTTTCCTTCCAAGTCTTAGCATTGTCTTGATAAAGTTATTTCCGTGTAGTCCGAATACCCATGAAATTCTTACTATAAAGTACTTTCTAAGCAATTCTTCGACATAGAGTTCTCCCTTATATTTTTGCCATACCGTAGACATTAAGAGGCGCTCTCTTATCATCCGCTCCCAAGGACGTTTCCCCTCTCCGTCAAATACATAGTCTGTTGAAATATACATCATAGCGACATCAAGTGTTTTTGCAACCTCGGCTATATTTTTTGTACCCTCGGCATTTATCTTTGTTACAAGGGCCTCATTATCCTCTGCCGCATCCACTGCGGTATATGCCGCACAGTGAATTATAGCGTCAATCTTAGCGTCATTATTTATATTTTCAATTACTCTCTTTGTGGCATCGGCATCTGTAATATCAAGGTCGTCGATATCTATACCTACAGATTCTATATTTCTTTTAGAAAGTTCACAAAGCAGGTCGCTGCCAAGCTGCCCCTTTGCACCTGTTACCAATACTCCATTAAAGTCTTTCTCCATACATATTTTCAAAATACTTTTGTGTATTCTCCGCTTATGATATGCTCCCACCACTCTTTTATTGTTAAGATACCAATCAATAGTCTTTACAATACCTGTATCAAAAGGTATACTCAGGCTTCCATCCAAGCTCTGTCTCTATCTTGGTCGGGTCCATAGCATATCTTCTGTCATGTCCCCGGTCTGTCGTTACAAACTTGATAAGGCTCTCAGGCTTCCCCAGTGCCTTAAGTATTGTCTTTACAACTTCAAGGTTGGTTTCTCATCTGTGTCGCCGATATTGTAGACCTCACCGACTGCCCTTTCTTACTACTAAGATCAATAGCCTTACAGTGGTCCTGTAACATAGAGCCAGATCTCTTCATTCTCTCCCTTTCCATATACAGGCAGCTCCTCATCATTTATTGCTCTGCTTATGATAAGCGGTATAAGCTTCTCAGGGAAGTGGTACGGTCCGTAGTTGTTTGAACATCTTGACACGGTCTGCAGGAAGACTCATAGGTTCTGTGGTATGCAAGTACGAAAGAGGTCGGCACCTGCCGCTGATGATGAATACGGGCTTGGGGTATGCGAAGCGGTGTTTCCTCGGTAAGAATAAATCCGGTCTGCCAAGCGGAAGATCTCCATATACCTCATCTGTTGATGCCTGATGATATCTCTTAATTCCGTAGGTTCTGCAGGCATCAAGTAAAGTTGTGGTTCCCATAACATTTGTTCTTACAAAACTCTCAGGATCTGTTATAGATCTGTCTACATGACCTCTGCAGCAAAAGTTGATTACCACATCAGGCTTTTCTTCTTCAAAGAGCTTAAAGATAAAATGCTCTGTCAGCGATATCACCCTTTACAAACTTATAATTCAGTTGCATTCTCCACCGGCTTTAATGTCTCAAGTTTCCTGCATAGGTAAGCAGATCCAAGTTTATTATCATATCCTCGGGATACTTATTTCACCATATAATGAACAAAATTTCCGCCGATAAATCCGGCACCGCCTGTAACAATAATTTTCATATTAACCTCGTCTGTTTTTATTTTTACGCTTGATGTATATGGTCGATATACTTGCCGTCATATACATCCTTTAAATATTTTCCGTACTGATTTTTCTTAAAGATCTCATATGCCTTTAGAAGCTCTTCTTTGCTTATCCATCCGTTCAGATATGCAATCTCCTCAAAGGCAGACAATCTTTCTGTGCTGATGTGTTTCCATTGTGTATACAAAGTTGGTAGCCCTCGACTAAACTCTCATGTGTTCCCGTATCCAGCCATGTAAAGCCCTGTCCAGAGTACCTTCACCTCAAGTTCACCTTTTTCAAGGTATATTCTGTTAAGATCCGTGATTTCAAGCTCTCTCTGGCTGAAGGCTTTCAGCTCCTTGGCATATTCTACTACATCATTGTCGTAGAAATAAAGTCCTGTAACATAGTAGGTTGCTCTTCGGTTTTTGTGGTTTTTCTTCTATTGAAACAGCCTTACCAGTTTTTATCAAAACTCACTATACTGAATCTCTCAGGATCGTCTCATAGTATCCGAATACGAGTAGCTCCTTTGTCTTTGAAAGCTGCAGATTTTAAATGGTTTTTGAGTCCCGTGTCCATGGAATATATTGTCACCAAGTATCATTGCCACCGGCTCATCGCCAATGAACTTTTTCACCGATGATAAACGCCTGTGCCAGTCCGTCGGGCTTGGCTGAACCCATATTCCAGTTTAAGTCCGGGTGTGCACCATCTCCAAGCAATTCTTTAAATCTTCGGAGTATCGTCCGGTGTTGAGATGATAAGTATCTCTCTGATGCCCCGCCTCCATCAATACGGAAATAGGATAATAAATCATCGGCTTGTCATATATAGGGAGTAGCTGTTTTGATGTAACCTTTGTCAGCGGATACGATCTTGCACCGCTACCGCCTGCTAATATAATACCCTTCATTTTGTGTCCTCACTTTCGCCGGGGCTTTTACCCTCAAAGCCTTTATATATGTAACTTTCAATAACTTTTATAATACCATAATTTAATAAAACTGTGAAGAAATAAAAACTTGCACTAAGATTATTCTTAATGCAAGTTCTACGATAATAACTATTCCCTTCTCATATATTTATATTATAATTTTAATTTCAAAAATAAACTTTAAAAATCCCCATCATCTAATTAAACTATAGAATCTATGGCTTCAACTTATTATGTCATTTCAAATACACTTCTTTCTATTCATGCATTTTTGAAATAAAAGACACTGGTATAGCTCTAATATAATTCTTTTTCTCTGTCTGCTATTGTTTCCTCATCCACACCCGTCATCTCAAAAATCACATTGTGTTTTGATTCTTCCTCAATCTTTACTGCTATAATTTCAAGTTCTCCACAACTACTACCTGAAAGTATCGCTTTTACCTACTGTGCCAAAAAGCAAGCATCTTCATCTGAATCAAGAGTTTCGCCACCCCCAATTGTCGCAACTATATGATTCATGGCTATATAATTTTTAATTCCTCTAAATAAATCTATAATTATGGGTTTTTGCTCTTTTGGGATTCAATGACTTTAAATCCATACTATTCTGATATATGATTTCCGATAATTGAATTTCTACTGCCTTCTATTCTTACTAATCCAAAAGATCCTTCACATCACTTCCCACATTTTTCATAGGTTCCCCATGGTTCACTATCTCTTAAAATATGGTTTGATGAAATAAGATTATCATAACTGTCCTTAAATATAATAACTCCAGGATAAAATGCATGAATTCTGTTACTTGTTACATTTTGACTTGGCTACGTTATTAAAAATAAATACTACTTTTACCTCTTGGAAAAATATTATTTCCCGAAACTAAAAGACCATCAAAATTTTTCTGCATATACTGTATATCCCTTATAGCCTGCTCCCATCAAATTATCGAAACTTTTGATGCTTGACCCGAGTCCCTTAATTCTATACAATTTCCACACTCTGCGATAAAAATTATTATGTATATTTATAGCATCTGTATTATGACTGATTATGCCATGTTCCAAATATATAAATCCCATATTACAAATTTTGAACGAGTCATTTGCACTATCTATATAAATTCGGTCTTTTTATTTACATATGAATTTTCAGAATACATTTTTCCCAATTTATCATCAACAAAATGACCGCCGTCAATATTGAAAGCCGTCAAACTCCACCGAGCTTATCCTTGGACTTCCTTCTCTTTTAATATAAAATGCTGCACATTCAATTTCATTGTCAGAATTTAAGTCAACAATAATCCTACTTCCACCCAGCCATAACTCTTTCCATTCTTTAAGTCCATTTTGTTCAGTGTTAAACCTGATGCTGGAAGATGTAAAACCATGCCCCTGTTCCAATTATTTTAAGAAAACTGACATCAATTATCACCTGCGTCTTCAAATGATAATCTCCGGACGGAATAAATATAACACCTCCCGGTTTTCCACCCATAAGATTATCTTTTCTTTTTGCTTACTTTTTATATCAAGAATTATATCATTAATTACTGCCCCTATATCTTCAAAAAGGATTACCAAAAATCACATTTTTGTAACATCATGCTAGTTTCCAATAACATTACTATCAATCCTACTCTCCATTATCTTATCATCCTTTCACCGCTCCTGCCGTCATTCCTTGAACGATATATTTTTTGTACTATTAAAGAAATAACCATAACCGAAAACTAAACAAAAATGCACCTGCACACATTGGTCCCAAATCCAAGTTATAGGCAGATAAAAAGCCTGCTAACGCTACCGGAAATGTCTTCGCATTAGTACTTGTCAGCAATAATGATATTAAAAATCATTCCATGCTAAAAATAGCGTGAATATAAATGCAGTTGCTAAACCGGGCTTACAAATAGGTAAAATAACTTTAAAAAGTATCTATGTTACTTGCTCCATCAACGCACGCCGCCTCATCTAATGACTTTGGTATACCTTCATAAAAACTCAGCATTACCCACATTACAAACGGCATATTTATTGCTGCATATACTATTACCAACGCTATTTTAGTATCATATAGTCCAAGTCCGGTTATTATTTCTATATAGGAACCACAATACTTGATGTCGGTATCATTTTTCAAACAGAGTACAAGAATAACTAAACATATTGAAACTTTCGTTCCGGATCTTTGTATTGCATATGCGGACATTGCTCCCAAAAATTAATGCACATAAATGTACTAACCAATGCCACTATTAAACTATTACTTATATATTTCACCGCATCAGTTCTGGTAAATACACCAATAAAATTCTCTATTGAAAAACTTTTGGAAAAACTTTGGCGGAACAGCAATAACTTCTGTACCAGGCTTAAAATGAACTTGATACAACATAAATATAAGGGAACAGCCAAAAACAGATAAAACTATTGAAGTTACAATACCAATTCTTTTTCCAGTACTTAATTTATCCTTCATTCTATCTTCACCCACTTACTATCCAATCTTCTTATTAGAGTTCCATAAACTTTGCATAAATATTAAAGTAAATACAATTAAAACAACAATAAATATAACCGCCATAGCACTTGCATATCCTGTATCATTATACCTGGTAAGTGTCTTATATATAAGTATACTAATTGTCTCTGATGAACTGTTAGGCCCTCCTTCGGTCATCGCTCTATAATGTCAAATGTACGTGCAGCATCTATAATTCTGATAGACAATGCCGTCAATATAACAGGCTTTATCATTGGTAACTGCCATAAAAATTTGCTCCAGCATTCCTGCACTGTCAATTTTTGATGCTTCAACTACTAGAATCTGAGACCTTGTGGTCCTGCCAAAAGCCATTAGCATCATAAACGGAGTTGTAGCCTATATATCTGCCTATACAGCATGCAATTAATGACCATCTCTCATCTGCTAACCATAATATTTGTCCACTGTCTTTTTAATATACCGACTCTTGTCAAAAATTTTCATTTACAATACTAAAATTTGAACTAAGCAGTAGCTTCCATATCAACCCGGCTACTAAAAGGTGCTATCATTAGTGGTGCCATCATTAATGACCTCACAATCTTATTACCTTTATAATTCAGTTCAAAATAAAGCAAAAAGTAATCCAATAGCAGTTTCTGCACTACAGCTATACAAATATATAAAATTGTATTCTTCAGCTGTTTTTACAAATCCACCTTCCATAATTGCTTTTCTATAGTTATCTATGCCTACAAACTGCCTGTCACCTAAAAATTTCAATTTTAAAAAGCTGTCTATAAACATCTTAATAATGGGATATACCAGAAAAAGCTCCCATAAATATTGCACCCGGAAGGAAGAATAATAATAATGTTTTTCCTAGAAATAAGTCTCATTGCATTGCCCTCAAAATATTCTGCCCAAACATACAACTCAAAGATGTCATATGTTTGGGCAAACAAACCTAATTACCGGAATTAATAGCATCTATCTTGGCAGAGGCGTCTGATAATGCTTTATTTACATTCGTCCGCCTAATGTTGACTCTACAACACCAACAAGAACTTCTTTCAATCTGTGGCCAATTCTTTACCATTGGTCTTGGCTGTGATTGCGGTTGACTTAATGTATCCAATACAGCAACTGTATGCTCGTACCTTCAACTTTTTGCCGCATCCTCATATACTGATTTCCTTCCCGCTATTTTTTCAAAGTAAGATTCATATAATCACAGCGTTGTGGTCATACATAAAACTTTACATATTGTTTTTGCGATATCCTGTGTTTAGAATTTTTCATGACACACTCATACCATGGTCCCGTAGTAGCACCCATACCTGAGCTTCCTGCAATCATCGGTGCAACACCAACCTTATCTTTTCCCATAATTGCTACTGCTGCCGGATATTGATGACTCCAATTTAACTGCATAGCAACTTTTACCATTTGTAAATAACTCCTGTGACTCTGTGGCAGCTAGAAGCTGGCATCACCTGATGTGTAATCAGCTTCTTTTAGAATTTTCTAAATCATAAAGTTCAATGCATCTGCATAAAGGCTGATCCGTTAAATTACACTTGCCATCTTTTCCAACACTAATCCATCTGCTCCGCTTGGGATGCGAAATCAAGAAATGGAGCAAACCTGCATCTGGACCCACTACCAACACTGTTCGTTCCGTACCTACGTCTTTACTTAAGTTCACTTGCCATAGCTCTTATATTCATCCCAAGTCTTTGGAACTTTATCGCTTTCGGTGTCAGATCTTTTCTGTAGATTAAAACTTTTACAGTTTACTCCACATCGGATATCCTAACAATTTTTCATCTATTGTTCCGCCTCTCTGCCCAATGTTGGTAAGAAATCACTTGTGTCTGGCATTCTCTATTGGCTCGATAGCATCTTTAAAATGCTGCCAGCCATACGCAAATCCAATGTTGCAACATCATGCGTCGCCTGTTTAGCTTTTAATTTCTCGTTGAAATTTTATCGTAATGCATTCCAGTATACCACTACCGCATCAATATTAACCTTATACCCTGTCTCCTCTTCTTGAATTTTGAAGCTGCTCTCATTTTGCCAGCGCCTCAGCAGGTGAACCACTCTCACCAACACCGCTAATAGTTTTGTCATCATCGTACTGCTTCCGAACTGCTCCACATACATCCAAACAGCATGCTACTTAGCCAATGATATGGCAACCACCATTCAACTCAAACTTTTACCTCCCCTCCTAAACTAAAGTTTATTTACTACGAACTTTTTATGGAAACGTTTCGCTATTGTTTATCTCTATTATACATCACATTATTATGTCATTATATCTCCAAATGCACTCTATATCAACTGTATAAGCCGTATATGATAAAGTCCTAATATACCCCAAACGAAAAATGTCCTGTTTATGATAGAATAGTGCTTTTATACATTTTTATTAAACAGGAGGAACAGACTTATCAGAAAGGTAGTTTTATCAATGAATGAGCAAAAGAAATACGAAGTTATCAAAGGGTTGGCTGACCACCCTGATACCGCTAACAAGAACAGAGCCGCTATGGTACTGGGATGCACCAGGAGGCATATAAATCGTATGTTACAGGGATATATAAAAAGTGGCAAGAAATTCTTTCTACACGGTAACAAAGGCAAAAAGCCGGCCACTACAATCTCCCATGATATTCGTAGACAAGTCATAGACCTTTACAGAACTAAATACTATGATGCAAACTTTGAGCACTATACAGAGCTTCTGAAAAAGAATGAGGGCATATGTATCTCACATTCATCTGTAATGAATATCTTGGAGTCTGAATATATTCTTTCTCCAAAGGCCACCAAAGCTAAACGTAGACGTATTAAGCAAAAGCTGAAAGCTAAAAAAGAAACAGCAAAGACAAAGAAGGAGCTGGCATCTATACAGGCCAACCTGGTAGCAATTGATGATGCCCACAGCCGTCGTCCAAGATGTGCTTATTTCGGTGAACTACAACAAATGGATGCAACCCCATATGAATGGGTACCGGGACAAATATGGCATCTACATTTGGCTATTGATGATGCTTCAGGTGTTGTTACAGGTGCCTGGTTTGACACTCAGGAAACTCTTAACGGCTACTACCATGTATTCAATCAGATACTTACTGATTACGGTATTCCTTATAAGTTTCTTACAGATAGAAGAACTGTATTTACGTACAAGAAAAAAGGCGCCTTATCTGATGATAAAGACACCTATACACAGTTCGCTTATGCCTGCAAGCAGCTTGGTGTGGAACTTGAATCAAGTAGTGTACCTCAAGCTAAAGGACGCATAGAACGTTTGAATCAAACCTTACAGTCACGCCTGCCGGTTGAATTCAGAATCGCAGGCGTAACCGATATCAATAAAGCCAATGAATTCCTTCACTCCTACATAAAAGAATTCAATGAGAAGTTTGCACTTCCACTTTATGGTATCAAATCTGTATTTGAAACGCAACCGTCTAAGGAAAAAATAAATCTTACTTTAGCGGTTCTGACAGAAAGAACTGTTGATGCAGGACATGCGATTCAATTTGAGAAAAAGTTTTATAAGATGATAGATCATAAGGGAGTGCAGATCCATTATCGAAAAGGAACAAAAGTTATGCTTATCAAGGCTTTTGATAGGTCTTTGTTTGCGTGCGTTAATGACAAAGATATTCATGTGCTGGAGGAAATACCAACACATGAGCGTAAGTCTAAAGACCTGGACGCTGATTACAAAAAGCCAAAACCTAGAAAACCTTATATTCCACCAATGAATCATCCTTGGAGAAGAAGTGCCTTTAAAAAATTTGTCCACTCACAACCACACAGAATTGAACAAGATTTAAAAAGTGCATGATAAAAAGCCCCTTTTGTGGGGCTTATAAAATAATTATTTTAGGACATAATCATTTATGCTTGACATATATCTCAAATACTTTATATCAACTGACTAAACTGTTCTACCTTCTCTAACGCCTACTTGGCAAAACGATATTGTTTCTATCCGGATATACACTTTTCAAAACATCGACTGTCTTTTTAGCTAATTCTTCAATAGGTTGCTCAATCATGTCAATTCGAGGTCCACCAATCTTGATACAAATGTCACCGTCATATGCATAACCTTTACATCTTCGGGTATCACCCACTAAATAATTCATTTATGCATAAAATAACTAGTTTCATAACTCCAAACACACCATCAAAGTTTATTTCTCTTTCAAAGATATCATCAATCACCTGCGCATATAATATGATATTTCAAATCTGTTCCAAGCTAAATCGTATTCTGATTACTTCTATACCGTTTTGCTTCATTACTTTTTGAGAAAACTCATCATGTCTATTCAAATATAGCGCCTTGATATTCCTTGATCCCTAAATTGTAATACCCTCTTGCACCCTGTTCTTTAATCAAAACTTCAGCTGCAATTCTGCCACCCAACCTATGGTCCACGTAACAACGCATGTCATCGCTTAAATATCTGTCTAAAAGCTACTATAGGTTTTTATCCTCTTATACTCATGTACTCCATTGTTACGTCTACCATGTGTCTGTCCAACATATCTAAAAATTCCAGTTCATTACTTCAGCTCTCTCATAGCGTTGCATATCATAGTTTTTATAATTCAATCTTTTTAATTCTACCTCTCAAAGCTCTACAAATTGAGAGAGGATTTGATATACTGGTATAGAACATACAGTACCCGTTCTTCTACGTAATAAATTCCTTCCAACTCATTGAATATATCCCAATTCATCCATAGCAATCCTAATTTTTCTCTTTGTATCATCCGCTACATACCCTGAATCATTTTATCATTCGTGATACCGTTCCAACTCCAACTCCAGCCATTTTTGCTACATCTTTAATACTTGACATTATCCTCCCTATGATGTATCGAATAAATTAAAAAGCCTCTATCTTTCATATACTCACTCCTAAATATCTAACTTACTATACTTTAAGGTTACTTTTAGTCCTATATCTATTTTTATTATACAAAACTACTACTAATTTCACTGTCTATTAAATGCTCATATCTGTTATCTATTATCTTCTCGATATACTTTGAGACGAAATAAATTCTTCTCTATATAATTCTTCTCTTTTAATACAGTTCTATTAGTATTATTTACAATCCAGTAAACCAGTTTCATCTTTATATATTTCATTTCATTTTCTATAACATATATGCATTTATCTTGTGCATGTAGTTTTCTTTAGAAAAAGTTCTGAAATAGCCGTTATCTCTAATAAAATAATAATTATATGTTTCTTAACATAAACTACTCTGTCAGATTTACTTATAATCTCAGGAACTAATAACAGGTCCTCAAAAGTACTTACTTTCAAATGAAAATCGTCCCATATTTTCCTCTGTAAAAGCTTATTCCATGCAAGTTGCATATACTTCCATCTTTCAAGTATTATCGACCGGTACTATGCCACCATCTAAACTCAAACTTTCGATTTTCTTCTTTTTATTCCATTTTTCATGCACTTTATTAACATCACAAAATGCAATGTCACTTTTTGAGATAGTGTATCGCCATATAAAGTTCCTTATATATATATTTGTTACATAGTCATCTCCATCAAGAAATGCAATATAATCTCCGTTTGAGTGCTGCACTCCATAGTTTCTTGCCTGATACTCCCCACCATTTTTATATGAAATACCTTTACATTATCATTTTAGAGGCAAACTCGTCAGCTATTTTCCTCGAATTATCTGTCGCTTTTCGTCATCAACTACCATTATCTCCATTCCACTAAAAGCTTTTGATTTAATAACGAGTCTATGCATCTATGTAAATATCCAAATTAAATACAGGTATAAAATTACCGAAATACTATACTGTTCATTATTCACCTCACTTCCACTTATAATGATACCTTACTATAAGTACTGAAAAATTTCTCATCATAGAAAATTATGTGATGAAAAAGGATTATACTGTTGCTATCCTTTTAAAACAAAACATACAATACTTATTATTTATTTCCTGCTACATCCAGACAGACCAATGCTCTTCTGAGTGCAAGTTCGCTCTGGTAACATCTATCTCGTCACCATACTCCACATGATCGGCAAGTTTTGTAATATTATGTATAACACTGAACCAAAAGACTTCTCATGTCTATATATAATGAGCAATCCATACAAGTCAATTACCTCTCCCATGTCTCTGTGAGTATTAAAATAAAATATTTTCTGTACCGGTTACCAATCATATAAATATAGATATTACAAATATGATACAGCATACAGGGAAGTATACTACATAGTACTTATTCTTTGTTCCGTTTCTACATGACGCAATCTCTAGAATATGATAATACATTCTAAAATTATGATAGATACAGCCCTACAATGGGCCATAATCTACAATTTATTTTCAAAACTCCAATGTCGGCTTGAGTCTCTATGCCAGAGCAAAGTGTGATGATACTGCAAATATCCACAGTGCGTGGGAAACAGACTCATATTTATAATATGTCGTTGTCCTCAGCTCTGCTTTCAATCCCAACCTATTTACTAACCTTTTAAATCACCTCAATTCCTTATATTAGTGTTCGTAATCCCTATGTGAATATACAATAACTCTTACACGAATGCGGATTGCTCATGTTTCCTGTTTACTACACTTAACTTTTCCTTTATCCCTTTTCAACAGTGGTTCCATTTAAATTCATCTGTGATTTTATATTTTTATCATAAATGTATTCTGTTTTACATAATATAAATCTGCCAGACACTATATCTATATATCAAGCTCCACTAGCAGCTTTATCTCATTTTCAATAGTTATATGGCTAATGTTTGGGGGTGAGGAATTGTCAAACTCAAAACTTGACGTAGAACCATTATATGCTCCAAGCAAAAGGACCGCCATACATATCATTCAGTGGTGTCTACATACGGTCGCTGTATTATTTATTATTTCCTGCTACATGCAGATACCGAATAATGCTCTTCTGAAAGTGCAAGCTCAGCTCTGTGTTTATCTATACCCATCTCTTTATGAGAGAGTCTGCTTTCGGCTCTCCTTTTGCCTCTTTGGCTCTGACAACATCTATCTCGTCACCGTATACGTGAGGTCTGCAATATGAACCTTGTCCTGTTAATATTTAGGAAAACTTGATTAGTGCAGTTTTTGCTGCCGTCTTCACGGTGAATGGTAAGCTTGCAGGTGCTATTACATGAGGGATAGCTTATATACCGACATTCCCTGTGTTGTTGTAGTTCGACCATTAGCCTTTAAAAAAAAGCTTATGGTCGGGCACATTATCTTTTAAATCTTGGTCCATACCTCTCTATTTAGGAGGCATCTAACCTCATCCAATAGTTCCCGATTGAGGGAATACTGTCAGGTATATCATCATGCTTACCGTGAAATCTCTTTGGATCCTGATGGTCTCTGATGAGGTACATACTCAATGTCCTGAAGCTGTGTTGCCTGAAAGGCTGTGAAAGGAATCTTTGGATCTTTCTTGCTCTTGCAGTAGCTTATCTTCTTCGAAAATCATCCATACCAAACATGGCAGTAATATCCTGTCTTTTTGCTTTTGTACCTCTTGTGCTGCTGAGCAACTTCATAGTGATCCTCACCACTCATGGGGTGAAAGTATTCTTGAAGTTGAACAGAGGGTCTGCAGCGGATAGATACCCATCTCAACTATAGAACGGTCAAGAACTGTGGTAGCGTCAAGGTGAGCGAATTGTATTTGCAGGGCAGGGTCTGTCAAGGTCGTCCGGGCACATGTGGCCTGAACTGGTGTGTGGAACCGTTCTTTGCGTGATTCTCTCTGGAGCTTATCTCCGTGAAGGTAGGGTAACCTCGGCTGAAGGCATACGTAGAAGCGCTGAACCTCTGGGCCTGCCTGTGTAAATCTGAAGATATTGTCGATGAAAGAGTCGTCGCACCGCATCTTTGAAATACTGCCATTGTGAGTCCTGTGAAGTCCTACTCATTCTGCAGGCGGCTCGTTCATCTGTTGAGACACCATGGTGGTCTTGATAATTTCGGACTCGGTCATTTCGTGGTTATGATCGTTACCCTCTTGGTTCTCACCTACACCTGTAAATTGCGGAATTCCGCCGTGCTCTGTTGCTATTTTCTATAAGCTCCGGATGTGGTCTTTTCTCTCCGCACCTAAGAGGTCTTCTCCCTGTTTGATATGGACATAAAGGTCAACTACCTTATTCCTGTCTCAAGTATCTCTGTTGAGTTGGCTGCTCCTCAAACTTGGGCTTTTCTGTGTTGGAAGATATATAACTTTGGAGCTTCTTTCATCAATAGGTTCTCAATTACGTTAAAGGAATTCTACCAGTATTCTACCTACAGGTCTGGAAGGCAATTTTTTTTTTTACTTCCATTCATTGATCCGTCGTACTTCCATATCGTGGTTCTTTTATATCGTCTCAGTGCTGTGCAACTCACTGTAAGTACGCCGTCAGCTGTATCTATATGTTTTATCTTTGATCTGCGGCAAGGTCCTCTTGCTTGAGTATCCAAATGGACGCCGATATCTGGTTTTTTTTAATGTTTGGTCTGCCGTAAGTTTTCTCGCCTCTTCCGCTATTGGTGGCCGGCCTGATCTCATAGCTCTTGGTATTGTTTTAGCAATATTTGTACTGTATTAGGCTTATCTATAGTTCTTCAGCATTGATGTTCAGAATCCATAGCTGTCATTCTCGGCTCGTTTTCTGACGACAGATTCGTAACACGCGTGAAAGAATTGATGTGTTTTTGGATTATAGCATCCAGGTATACTCATTTGGTTGGAGTAATTCATGGGGCTCTCGCCTCTCACTTTCTCGGTCTGGCTGTCGTCTTCATACTGAGTGAAGCAATTTCAAGAACAGGATCATGTGCCACCATTCTTGGGGTATATGCATAGTCTCTGAGGATTTCCGGTTTCATGGTCGTCAAGCATACCTTTGTAATATCGCGTCCTTGTGACTGACTCTTCCTGATAGTCTCCTCTTCAAAGCCTTTGGTACATCTATACTTTACCTGCATATGAGTGTTTCATTTCTTTTGAATTATATACCTGTTTGTGTTGTATGACTCTAAGACCTCTTTTTGTGCTCATTTTGGCCTATCTACGCCGTCATTTTTCTTGAATAGCTTGAGAATATTCTCACTTTTCTCATGCGATGCTATAGTCTGTACAGTAAATGGGCTTTGAGGGCGTCCCTTTTCTCTTGCTTTTGAAGCATGTAGGTTTGCATTGATCGACAGTGCTTTGTATCATTGACGCCTGCGCTTTATTTCCTTGAGACCATAATACCCTTTTGCTTTTTAATAACTTTCTTACATTCATTGGTCATCTGTAGTCTCTTTAGATCCTCAAGTTTCTTTTTATCTCTAATCTCAGGCTACTCCAGGATGCTTGCTCTCAATAAATTGAAAAAGCTTATGCTGACTCAAGTACCTTATCTTAGGCACGTCAATTAAGAGTTTCTTTGTGGCTGCAAATATAATGATTCCTCATATTCAAACGCTATGATTATATGGTTTAGCTGCTTTAAGATTTCTTGATTGTTTCTGTGCAAGCTGATTCTTTGAGTAAACTCAGACAAATGACATAGTCGTCTCTGTATTGAGCAGGCTCACTCTTGTAGTCCTGAAATCTTATTCTAGCCTATCCTGCGGCTTGCAATGATGCTGAAAGTCAGGCATTGTTGGCAGGTCTGAATCCTGTTGAACATCGTTTCAAGTAAAATCTGGCCGTCTGTATTGATAACATTGGTGAATATATGAGAAGATATCGCGCCGTGATAATGGCGAGTGCATTAGTGAACCGCCGTAAGGTCGTCTGAAAGTGTGACGCTCTCCTGGTAATGGTAGGTAGGATACATCACCGGTTGTGCCTCACGGTGCGGTCTCTTGAAGAAGTGGTAGTGCGATGGATGGCGGCATGCGTAGGTCATCGTTCTACTGTGCATATCTCCTCTTTCCTTCCTCTCTGCGATACTTTGGCCCAGTGAGTGCGATATTTGAAGCAGTTCGGTGCGGTAAACTACTACTTGGTGCAGTCCGCCGCACCGTAATCCTCAAAGTATTTGATGATGCAGCACTTCTCTGATATGATGAACGTTCCCTTTGTTTGTTGTATCTAGATAGAATCTTACATGCGATTATAAGCTCCTTTGTCCTCTTCTGGAGATCGTGGCATCATGGCTTCTTTTAATTCTGTTTGAGCAGTTGTATCTATTTTTCTTTCGATAACTTGTCTCTCTATTCTTCTAAGGTATCTGGTTATGGTCCCTTTCCGTCTAGGCTGACAGGCGTTTCTTCTCCTGTAAGTGCATCTCCAGGAACTCGATTCTGCCTGTGTGGTCTTTGTATCACCCTCGCTGATATTTGCATGGCGAGTAAGAAAGCACCAACATGTCTCTTCGGGGTTTAGAAAACAGTATTGAATCTCACGGAACTCTAAAGCTCACCCTGCATAGCTTTGACAGTGTATTGTTCAGCCGTGCGCTTCCTGGATAACAGTACTACATCCATGCCTTTCGGAGTTTTGTTGAATACTTGTATCTTATTTGTAACTAGGCAGTCTCTTTGATCTTAGATTCCTAGACTCATTACCTCTTTCTTTAAACTTTTGCAATGCTGTTGGCCTTGATAGCATTTTCGCATCTTTTCAATTCTGGTTTTACACTTGAATCACAACCATGCTTGAATTCTGATGACAATACTGGCAAAATACTCTCATCACTATATACTTTGCTTCAAAGTTTGTACTTTGAAGACTTTATAAATTCCTCCATTCTCTTTCTTTGCATTATCAAGCGGCAGTGCGGTGGTGATGTTGCCTTTCCTATAAGCAGCTCTTTTATACAATCAACAGTCAAGTATGGGTAGCTCACTGTCTCTCTTTTTTCGATAACGGTAGTAAAGTCCCATGGGTCTTCACTCACGTAATGCTCAAATATTCCTTCAAAAGGAAATGATACCTTCTCGTCATCATCTTAGGAGGTCCAGGGCAGATGCAGTATCTTCATTTTTACAAAATATCTTTTCCTTTGCCTATCTCGTCAAATTGCATTTAAATTATTTTATCAGATTTTACCGACACCATCTCACGGACACTAATTTTGCCTTGTACCATCTCAGGTTTCTTTTAAGTCTCCTCGACAAGTCTATCCTGCTTCTACATTCATTTGCAGGGTCAATGCTTAGCCAATAATCGAAACATCCACAATATTTGACTTTACTTCCTATCTTCTTTTAGCTCTATCATTGTTAGCTCTGTCAGTATTCTCAAGCTTCGGCTCTTTTACTCTTCTATGAGTTTCATTTTCTCTATCCTTTGCTTCTTTTCTTGCGTCTTCAGGTTGTCGTCAGTCTGCTTTGAAACCTCCAACTTCTCTTTCGTATTCCGCTTTAAGGCTTATTTTGCGCTCGCCTCTTTGCGCTATCCAAATCTCCCTACCGCTCTCTTCTTTTTTGCATTTGGCATTTCCTTTGTGGGATTAAAAGCAAATAGGAAAGAATAAAAACGAAAAGGACCGTAAAGCTGTAATGGCTGAATCAGCCAAAAGCTGAGGGTCAAATCCTATCAGTCTTTCCATAAACCCTCAATTGCGCCGAACAACAAAAATAAGAATCATAGCAACAACGAGTCCGTGAAGACCTGTTGTCTCAGCAACCTGTCAAGCATTGTTGTCCGCTCTTGCTCCAGTTTCTACCTGCTGCCGCACCACTGTGTCCTGCTGCACCCTTATCTACCCGGTCCGATACCTGCTATCATTGCAGGTCCTGCCTGGCGCGGAACAATAAGTATAAATCCTACTGTCATGTATTCATAAACTGCCTCCAAAATATGATATCAAGTGAGAAAAACTACTCAAATCCTGAAAATATTTTATCTAATGAACTATTCTAATTGTCATTGATATAAACGCCACTAAGCATACGAAAACATATGTCTGTAATGTCCTGAGAACATCTCTATATAAGATGTAAGAATGACAGCACTATCTTTAAAAGATCGGCATCATACCGTACCAAAGTCCCATGATCAAACGCTGAAAGCATATTTGCAAAAACGCAATGGAATGGATATGGGTTTGCTATTGCCAATAACATTGATTGGGAAAAGTAATGGGATTGGTTCAAACAGCGATGTAAAGTGTTTTTTTTAATTCTTGATACCTGGAAGTTTTACTATGGAATGTAAATAATCCAGTAAGAATGTAACACCGTGATCCGCTGTGGGGTTCTCAGTCCCAACAAACCGCTAGTGAAGAACAAAAAATAAAGACAAAAATTGTTCTATAATTCGAATCTGTCCTTGTTTCCGCCAGAATAGTATCCATCTCTCAAAGGCTTCAATACCACATTCAAAGTTTACAAAACCATGGAGACTTCCTAGGGATCCATTGCTTTATTGCCCTATTTGCAAATATAGCAAATATGGTAATCAATACAACAACAATCACCAAAGACTGTGGTCGTAGTCAATAGGGTTCCTGACCGAACAACCATATATGGGCCATGATCATAGAATCCAAATTTTTGCCCCACCTGCACTTTCAGCTAAAATACTTAGCTCATGTCTCCTCCTTTCTTCTTTTTCAAATATTTTACAGTGGATACATGCGCCTGACAATCCGAAAACGGATATAACAATCGCAGGTGCATATCTACTGTTAAAAATATTGCTACAACAAATAAACCGCCTTCTGGTAAAGAATGTATCATAATCTTTCTCTGTGCAGAAGAGGTTCCGTACAGACTGTCCTCCAGTGGATATGCCCGCTATCCACAACCGCCATAGTACTACCGAGCGGTTCTACCAGTATACCAGGATTTTCCTGCCGAAGGGGACCGAGTACTTCCTTAAGTCTTGCAAAAAGGAATAGCTGCAAAGGCTTAAAATGATCTCATAAATCAAAGACACCAGATGCCCATATAAAGGCGTCAGTGTTAAACCATCCTGTACTCGGTACTCGTCCTTTTTCTTGAAAATCCTACTTTCTTTCTTCAGTGAGGCTCGGCACTGTTTCTTTTATCCTGCAGGTCCTTTTGATAGATCGTCTTTCTCCATCTTCTTTGAGAATTCATTATAAGCCTATACCCGCACGAGCATACATCCGCTTATCACTCCCAAGCAGCAAAAATATCAAGATAAAAGGAAAATGAAACACTTTCCTCTAGCTAATACCTACAAACGTGCAGAGTAAAACGGCGTAACCGCTGGTACCCTACTTGAAATGAGCTTGAAGTAAATATTTTAGGCCTCCGCAATCCTTTCACCTCCTAATATACTCCAAAAACCGTAAAAACTTTCCATATCGGAATTTGCTCTGCGGTTTACCATTATGCTATATATTCTCCACCTTGTCTATATTAGCCTTGTATCAATATCGTTGTTAAATTAAAGACTAACACTACAACTATACAAAATACTGTATCTGTAAATAAAGAATAATACCATTGGGAATCTACTTTCGATGTAACTTATTACGCAACTTTGTTTCTAAAGAATATAAATCGGTGTTCTGTAAATCAGCATGTAACTGTTATAATACTATACCACACTGTTCTAGTGTTAGGAAGATGTTATAATAAGTAATAACAGGTATAAATCCAAACGTAACAGATCCGCTCTCCGTGTCCTTATCGTTTAATTTTATCCATAACAATATAAGGAGGAAATATAAAGCATTAAAAGATGCTGGTTACAGGCGCAATTAGCGGACTGCTTTCACTTTCCGCTGTTTCTGCGGTGCCTCGCGCGTCTGATAACGGTTGGATCGACAACGGTACCTGGACGCTATGTTGATGATAATAATCAACTGCACAAGGCTGGTTACAGTCTTCAAACGGCTACTACTATGGATTTGTCCACAGGTATCATGACTACAGGTTGGAAAATATTGATTCAAAGTGGTATTATTTCAAGTCAAACGGAATAATGGCTACAGGTTGGTTCAAAGTAAAACGAATGGTATTATACACTCAGCGGAGGCAACCTTGTACAGGGTTCATGGCTTAAGAGCGATTCAAATTACTACTACTTAAGAGCTTCAGGTGCTATGGCTACAGGCTGAGAGACAGATGGACGGATCATGGTACTATTTCAAACCTGACGGAAGAGCCGCATTCGGCTGGACTAAAGTAGGTGACAAGACATATACTTCTCAAGTGCCGCAAAAGTGTACCTCATGGAATCAGATTGACGGTATTCTGTACTTCAATCCTGACGGCTCCATGAACCGGTTGGGTCAATGACGGTACCCAAAATACTATATGGAAGAAGCTGCGGTGACAACCACGGAGATGAGCTTCGGTTTCAAAAAAGATACGAAGGCTGCGCTTCTTCAATGAACAAGGACATATGGTTAGGGTTGGCTGGAGTCAAATGACAAATACTATTACTTCGACGAAGAAGGAAGATAGTTGCCGGTAAAACCATAACTATAGAAGGAAAAAGAATATACCTTTGATACACGGGTGTATGTACAAATCTCAGTGGCACTCTAGCAGTGTCACTAATGCTCTCAGGATACTTAAGGCTGAAGCCACCAACGGCAGAAGTCCTCTTCGGAAAATCAGTCAAAAGTGTTCCAGGTCAGCCGTGTAGTACCGGCTCCGGGTGACACTAAGTCAGCGAATCAAAACAGGTGAGACCAAGTCAGGTGGGTCCAAACCTGCCAGTAAAACGTCAAAGCAAACCTGCCGAGACAAAGTCAGGCGATAGCAAAAATACCTCTACTTCAGCTACAGAGCTTCCGTACCTGCCGCACCGACAGATGAGACAAAGTCCGGCTCTGAAAGCTGGCAGGGTCAAACAGCTCTTGCGTTTCAGGAGGCTAAGCTTCAAAATCTCCGGCAGATGAAACAAAAAGTGGTAACGGTTCTACAAGCAAAGACGAAGTCGGATGAAAGCGGCAGCAGCATCAGGACCGAAATAGAGGTACGTAAATCCATGCATTTAAATAAATTTTCAAAAGCCGCCATATCCATTTCACTTGCTATGTCTTTACTCACTCCTATGACTGCATTTGCAGCCAATGAGTGGACTATACAAGCCGAGGTCTATCAGATTTGACGGCTCTTCACTTTCAGGTGTAGTGGCAATCGACCTTTCACATTATCGAAATGTGGACTGGGACAAGGTGCGGCAGATGATGTACAATTCATATTACGGAACAGATATAAGGGCAGATGAACCCTGTTATGAAGAATTTGTCGAAAGCAAATAAAGAGGCATCAAACTCGGTGTCTATATCTACTCATATGCGATGAGCGTCGAGCAGGCTGAAGCCGAGGCTGACTTTGTTCTGGATATTATAAAGGACTATCCATATCTTATCCTGTGGCATTTGATGTGGAGGACGTTGCCAATACTCGGGTGAAATTGCTGAGGATCGGCTCTCACCGCAATTATCAGTTCTGCGACAAAGTTGAAGCTGCGAGGCTACTACCCTATCGTATGCCTGGCCAAACTGACTACTGGATTGCCCAGCAAAGCGATGTGAACGCACTCAAAATACGATATCTGGGTTGCCAGATGCAATGTAAAACATTCATATCCGAATCCTGTTATGTGGCGAGTGCGTACAGGTAAAGTCCAACGGAATAGCTGCGGAAATGTCGATATCGACTTGCAGTACTTCAGTGTCTTTTCGGTGATAGCAGATTCGGCAACTACATGGAGAACCATCGCAGGCAAAAGATATTGTTCAGAACTATAACATGGTAAAAATGCATGTGGGTTCTATAGACGATAAGAACTCACTTTACTACGCGGACTCCAGACGGTGGCAAGACCGGTTGGTACACCGGGCAAATGACTGACCTCCCTACCTTGATCCGCAAAACAGCGGTTGCCCGCGAAGAGTTGGTGCAGTGAGAACAGCTCACTGGGCACTATCTTGCAGCAGTGACGGCAGATGCGAAGACAGGCTGGTATGCCGACGGCAATAGAGATACTATTCCGACAAAGACGGTAAGATGCAGACAGGTTGGCTGTTGACGGCAAAGAATACCTACTTCTTGAAACCCTTCAGGCGCTATGGCAACAGGATGGATAAGTGACGGTAATATCTGGTACTTTATGGACAAGTCGGGTAAAATGCAGACAGGCTGGGTTGATACGAAAAAGATATTATCTTGACAATACGGTAAATGCTTACAGGCTGGACAGATATCGAAATTCAAGATATTTCCTTGCTCAAGCGGCGCCATGTCCAAGGAGTTGGCTGGATGATTGCGGTACTTGGTACATGGACAACGGCAATGATAAGGCCGCAGACAGGTTCGGGTTAATGACGAGAGCGCTGGTCACTTTTCTGGATGTACACCGGCAAGATGCAGACGAGGCTGGATCATGCGAGCAGCAGAAACAAGTGCTATGACCGGTTGGGTGCTGGCCCACGAGGCTTCGGTTGGTTAAAAACAGGATCGCAGTTGGTGCTACATTGACTGGTTCAGGTTCTGCTGAGAACAGGTTTGGGTCAATGACGGCGCACATGGTGACTATCTGGACGACTCAGGTCGATGACCGGCTGGATGCGACTCGAGCGACAACAGATAACTTCCTGTCACTGCGAGCGGCTGCTATGAAGACAGGTTGGATAAATGACAACAACAACTGGTACTACCCTAAGCGGCTCAGGCGCCATGTCAAAGGTATGATAATGTAAATAATGTTTCCTACTACCTTGACGAGAACGGCAGGATGCTTGCAAACACTACAGTAAATGTAAACGGCACGGAGTACAACATTGACGCTTCAGGTGCTTGACCCCTGTAGGAAAGCACCACCACACAGAAACCTCTACAGTTTCTACACGGCAAGTGTAGGACCGAGCAAATTAAATAAATATTATGGACACCTGAAGTCCAGAACTTTTGACAGGCAGTCTTTTTTTATTATAAATGTTCCATTCTTGATCGTATCCGTTGCAGAGATCAA
>BNJV01002041.1_pt1 | contig 39851 bp, 45 predicted proteins | sample 8540591 | NCBI WGS metagenome assembly BNJV01 (sample SAMD00202457, study PRJDB9452) | human saliva metagenome | host: Homo sapiens
GTCACCGAGAGCATCGGGCTGCGCTGAGATGCCTGGTCCCGAGCGCGCACCGTGACAGTGAACCATGTCTGGGAACTGGGTCCCAGCGTGGTGTCGAACTAAGGGTCCCCTTAGATTGTGCGCTGATCCGCCGCACCACCATCGCGCTGTCCACAGCAGGGTCTTCTGCGCCGGAGCCGCACTCGCCCTGGCCGTCCGTCCGACCCGCCCCAGCGTCTCCGTCGCCTCCTCCTCCGGTGGCAGGTCCCGTCCGCCCCGCGTCGTCATTGCCGGTGGAGGGTATGTCGGCTTCTGCACCGCCCGCGCCCTGCGGTCCCGCCTGGGAACCGACCAGGTCGAGATCGCCATCATCGACCCGCGCCCCTACATGACCTACCAGCCCTTCCTGCCCGAGGTCGCCGCCGGGTCCATCCAGCCGCGTCACGTCATCGCCTCCCACCGGCGCTCGCTGGCCGGGTGCACCATCCTCACCGGCTCCGTCGCCGGCATCGACCACGCCTCGCGCACCGTGACCATCGCGCCGCCGGTCCCGGGCTCCACCCACGAGGAGGGCGCGCCCTACCAGATCGGCTACGACCACCTGGTCCTGGCCCTGGGGGCCGAGGCCCGCACCCTGCCGATCCCGGGCCTGGCCGAGCAGGCCCTCGGCTTCAAGCAGGTCGAGGAGGCCCTGGCCCTGCGCAACCGTGTCCTGTCACGCATCGAGGACGCCGCCTCCACCTGGGACGCCGAGCGTCGACGCCGGCTGCTCACCTTCGTCTTCGTCGGCGGCGGCTTCGCCGGGGTCGAGGCCATCGCCGAGCTCGAGGACATGGCCCGGGCACTGGTGTCCACCGTCGACTCCGTGGAGCAGGAGGACGTGCGCTTCATCCTCGTGGAGGGATCGCGCCGCATCCTGCCCGAGCTGACCGAGGAGCTCTCCGGCTACGGCCTGGAGCAGCTGCGCGAACGCGGTATCGACGTGCGCCTCAACACCTTCCTCAACTCCTGCGTCGACGGGCACGTCGTCCTGTCTGACGGCACCGAGTTCGACGCCGACACCATCGTGTGGACCGCCGGCGTCAAGGCGGCGCCCGTCCTGGCGAGTCCGACCTGCCCGTCGAGGCGCGCGGCCGCGTGACCACGCTGCCCACGCTCCAGGTGGCGCGTGACGGCGTCGTCGTCCCCGGGGCCTGGGCGGCCGGCGACTGCGCCGCGGTTCCCGACCTCACCAGTGAGGATCCGCAGGCCACCTGCGCCCCCACCGCCCAGCACGCCGTGCGCCAGGCCTCCATCCTGGCCGACAACCTCGTGGCGACCCTGACCGGTCAGGGGGAGCAGGCGCTGGCGGTCTACGCCCACGAGAACCTCGGCACCGTGGCCTCCCTGGGGATCGGCAAGGGTGTGGCCCGCATCATGGGGCAGAACCTGCGCGGCTTCACCGCCTGGACCGCTCACCGCGGCTACCACGTCTACGCCATGCCGACCTTCAACCGGAAGGTGCGCATCATGATGGACTGGCTGGCCGCCGTCGTCTTCCGTCGCGACCTGGCCTCCTTCGGCTCCGTGGCGGCCCCCGGTGCGGCCTTCGCCCAGGCCGCTCGCAATGACGCCAAGATGGCTTCGCGCAAGAAGTCCTGAGCCCGGTTCTCCCGTCGCCGGGAAAGAGATGAGGGTCCCGCGCCGGCGTGCATCTGGTCACGACGGTCCGTCAGGGCTGGGGCGTGGCCCCGCCGCCACCTACACTGCTCGGCGATGACCACGCTCACCACCTCCGCACCTGTTCTCGACGCCCGAGGCGACCGGCCGCGCACCTACCACGTGCGCACGCTCGGCTGCCAGATGAACGTCCACGACTCCGAGCACATGGCGGGGCTGCTGGAGAGGGCAGGCTACCTGCGCGTCGAGGACGTGCCCGAGGCGGCCGCCCGCGCCACCGACGCCGGTGACGGTGGGGCCGATGTCGTCATCATCAACACCTGCTCCGTGCGTGAGAACGCCGCGACTCGGCTCTTCGGCAACCTGGGCCAGCTTGCCGCCGTCAGCGCGAGCGCCCTCGGCATGCAGATCGCCGTGGCCGGGTGCCTGGCCCAGCAGATGGGGGAAGGGATCGTCGAGCGGGCCCCCTGGGTCGACGTCGTCTTCGGAACCCACAACCTCGACGTCCTGCCCGCCCTGCTCGAGCGCGCCCGGCACAACTCCGCGGCCGCCGTCGAGCTCGAGGAGTCCCTCAAGGTCTTCCCTCCACCCCTGCCCACCCGTCGCGAGTCCTCCCTACGCCGCCTGGGTCTCCATCGCCGTGGGCTGCAACAACACCTGCACCTTCTGCATCGTGCCCTCCCTTGCGCGGCAAGCAGCGTGACCGCCGCCCCGGCGACGTCCTGGCCGAGGTCGAGGCCGTCGCCGCGCAGGGGCCATCGAGGTGACCCTCCTGGGGTCAGAACGTCAACTCCTACGGGGTCGGTTTCGGGGACCGCGGTGCCTTCGCCAGCTGCTGCGGGCGACCGGCTCAGTCGAGGGCATCGAGCGCGTGCGCTTCACCAGTCCCTCACCCCGCCGCCTTCACCGACGACGTCATCGAGGCCATGGCCTCACCGAGGCCGTCATGCCCAGCCTGCGCATGCCCCTGCAGTCCGGCTCGGACCGGGTGCTGCGCGCCATGCGCCGCTCCCTACCGCACCCAGCGCTTCCTGGGCATCCTGGACAAGGTCAGGGACGTCATGCCCGAGGCCGCCATCACCACCGACATCATCGTCGGCTTCCCCGGCGAGACCGAGGAGGACTTCCAGGCCACTCTGGACGTCGTCGAGCAGGCACGCTTCGCCTCGGCCTACACCTTCGAGTACTCCCCGCGCCCGGGCACGCCCGCCGCCGACCGCGACGACCAGGTCCCCGTCGAGGTCGTCAAGGACCGCTACCGGCGGCTCGATGCGCTCGTGCGTCGCATCGCCCATGAGGAGAACGAGCGCCAGGAGGGGCGCGTCGTGGAGGTGCTCGTCGCCGAGGGTGAGGGACGACGGGACTCGGTCACCGCCCGTGTCTCCCGGGCGCGCCGCCGACAACCGCCTCGTCCACGTCGCCCTGCCCGAGGGGCCTGGCCGAGGACGACTACGCCGGCGGCGCCCCGCGCCCCGGCGACATGGTCACCGTGCGCGTCACCCACGGCGCCCCCCACAACCTCATCGCCGACTCCGCCCGCTGCGGACGCGAGCTGGACCCGCGTGCCGCGGCCGCCAACGGGGCCCTCAAGCCCGGCGACCGCCTCTGGCTCGACGACGGCCCCGCCCTGTTCCAGGTGCGACGCACTCGCGCCGGAGACGCCTGGGAGCGCCGCCAGGCCGAGGCCTGCGCCACGCCCGAGCCCGATACCGCCCCGGTGAGCCTGGGCCTGCCCACCCCTGCGCGTGGGCGCACCCATCTGACTGAATCCCACGTGAGGACACCTTCAGTGAGCGAGTGCGCTTGCATTCTGTACCCTAGAGGTATGTACAGTTCTCACATCAGTTTCAGGAGGGAGCAGACTCGGGTGGCCACCGTGCCTCCCAGGGGTACGTCATGATGAGGTATGTACAGTTCTGGCGTGGACTCGAGAGAGAAGCTGGTTGAGGCAATGGCTGAGCTGATGTGGGAGCGTGGTTACAGCGCCACGAGCCCGCGAGCGGTTCGCGAGCTCTCCGGCGTCGGTCAGGGGAGCATGTATCACTACTTCCCGACCAAGCGGGATCTCGGGCTGGCAGCCCTGAATCACAACTGCCAGGTCCAGATGGACTCCTGGAAGGCCGCGCTCCAGGACCTTGAGGATCCTCTTGAGATCCTCCGTGCCTACCTCACCCTCCCGCGTGATCCACTCAAAGGCTGCCGAGTCGGTCGGATGGCCCAGGACAAGGCCGTGGTGGCTGACGACGGCCTTCGTGAGCCGGTCGCCGAGGCCTTCGCCCGGCTTCGCGAGATGCTGGCCGCTGTCATTGGTGTGGCCAGGTCGCAGGGGCGTCTGCCGGTAGACCTTGAGCCGGACCACCTGGCTCGCACGATGGTCGCCGTTGTTCAGGGCGGTTATGTCCTGGCCATGGCCGAGCAGGACAGGGCCCCGTATGACGCGGCCTGTCAAGGTGCCCTCGAGCTGCTCCGCGTAGCGGCCGGGACCGCTGGTACGGCTCCTGGTAGCGATGGGTCCACCTCCTCCTGATCCTGACAAGTCGGCGTCGGTGTCCGCCGGCGCCACCATTCACTGAAGGAGAAGGATCATGACTATTCGTATCGGTATCAACGGCTTCGGACGTATCGGACGCACATACCTGCGTGCCGCGCTGGCCGGCGCAGCGGACGTCGAGGTCCTTGCCGTCAACGACCTGACCGACGCAGGCACGCTGGCCACGCTCTTGGAGTGGGACTCAGTGGCCGGGCATCTCGACGGCGTCGTCACCGACGGCGAGGACCTCGAGGTCGCCGGGCGGACCATCAGGGTCTTCTCCGAGCCGGACCCGGCCAAGATTCCCTGGGGCGAGGTCGGGGCCGACGTCGTCATCGAGTCCACCGGGTTCTTCGTTGACCGGGACAAGGCCGCCCAGCACCTCAAGGGTGGCGCCAAGAAGGTCATCATCTCCGCGCCCGCCAAGGGTGACGTCCCCACCTTCGTCCTGGGGGTCAACGACAGTCAGCTGGATGTCTCCGCAGCCGACGTGTTCTCCAACGGATCGTGCACCACGAACTCCCTGGCCCCGCTCGCCAGGGTCCTCCACGACGCTTTCGGGATCGAGAGCGGTCTCACGACGACGATCCACGCCTACACCGGGGACCAGCGGCTTCACGACGCACCTCACAGGACCTGCGTCGGGCGCGCGCTGCTGCCGCCTCCATCGTTCCCACCTCCTCAGGGGCCGCCCGGACCATCGGTCTGGTCATCCCCGAGCTCGACGGGCGTCTGACCGGTGCTGCCATGAGGGTTCCGGTCCCGGTCGGCTCGATCACCGACCTCACCGTGGTCACCTCCCGTCCGGCAACGGTCGAGGACGTCAATGCGGCCTTCCGTGAGGGCTGCCGATCACGGGCCGCTGGTCGGATACCCTGCAGTACTCCCAGGCGCCGATCGTCTCCCACGACATCGTTGGCAACCCGCACTCCTCGATCTTCGACGCGCCTCTGACCGAGGTGATCGACGGTCAGGTCAAGGTCTTCGGTGGTACGACAACGAGTGGGGCTTCTCCAACCGCCTCGTGGAGTTCTCCCAGAGGATCGGCGAGCAGCTCTGACGCGTGCGGCGTGCCTTGGGGGCGGTGCGGTGCGGGCTCAGTGCCGATTCCGGGCGCACAGCCCGCACCCTCCGCGTCCGACAGCGAGCGATGGGAAAAGAAGGGTCGGGGAGCCGCCTGAGAATCCCGTCTGTTTTGCGCTGACGGTGGAGCGGGCCGGGCTGCGGTGGGGAGCAGCCCGTAGGCCCCGCTAGGCTGGGAAGCATGCCCAGCTTCGACGCCAGCTCTGCTGCCGCCGCCACGGTCCCCAGGCCCGTGGACGTCGACCGTATCCACGAGTGCGTCAAACGCCTGGGACTGCGCTACTTCATCGACGATGAGGGCGACATTGGCATCCCCTGGCGCTACGTCACCGTTCACGCCATCTTTCAGGACACCAGGGCGGTCCAGATGCGTGGGATCTGGCACCGCATCGCCGACACCGAGCACCTCGCCCAGCTGCGCGCCCCTGGTCGAGGACTGGAACACCACCCGCATCGGCCCCAAGGCCTATCTCACCGTCGCCGACGGCGGAGTAGTGCGTCTTCACGGCGAGTACACCTACCCCCTCGAGGCGGGGATGACGGACCGGCAGCTTGAGGACTTCGTCTTCGGCGGCTGCCGGCTCATCGTCGCCCCTCATGCACGAGGCCGAGGAGCAGTTCCCCGACGAGCTGCGCGGAAGCCTGGAGCCGTGATGCCGCGACTGCAACGCCTCACCGACTTTCATCGCACGCCTCCTGGGCAAGGAGTGGGACGTGCGGGCGCTGGACCATCAGCGCAGCAGCCGACCGAGCAGCCCGGTCAGCGGCCGGCCCGGCGACTCGCGCGACCAGCAGGAAGAGCCCCCGACCGTCTCACCGTACTGCGGGGCCCTTGGAGCCTGTAGACTCAGCCGACTCGACGGACCTGACCGACTCCGGTGCCCCGTCGGGGCCGGGCCAGTCGACCGCGTCGGCGCAGACCTCCGACGCCTCGCACACCTGGTTGAGTGGGTCAGGCCGGTTGGACGAGGGCCCGGCAGGGGCGGAGAGGTGCTGACCGCACTTCAGAACTGGAGTCGACCGATGAGACGACCCCAGGCACTGACCCTGGCAAGGATCGAGTCCATGCTCACCGGCCCCATGGAGTACAGCGTCCAGCTGACCGACGACCGCGAGCACCCCTGCCTCCTGGGCACCTGGGACTCCTTCCCCTTCGTCATCGAGATTCCTGAGGGGCACGACGGCTGGCTCCTGGTCTCCGGGGACTGGGAGCAGGCCGCTCCCGCCTCCCAGCGCGACGAGATCGCCGCCAGCGTCAATGACTGGAACCGGGACAAGTTCTTCCCCACCGTCGGCGTCGTCGACACCCCCATCGGCCCGCTGGTGCGCGCCACCTACCTCACCGACCTGTCCGCCGGGGTCACCGACGCCCAGCTGCGCCTCCACCTGGACACGGCCTTGTCCGCCTGCACCCAGGCACTCAGCCTCGTGGGCCCCCTTCTGCCGGAGATCTGAGCGCCATGAGCCCCAAGGCCTTGAGCGCCCCTCGGCTTCCACGCCTCGTCCTGGTGGGCCCCACCGCCACCGGCAAGTCGGCCATCGCCCTCGACCTCGCCGAGAAGATACAGGCCGACGAACCGAAAACTCGTGCCGAGATCATCAACGCTGACGCCTCCCTGCTCTACCAGGGCATGGACATCGGCACCGCCAAACCCAGCCCCCGCCGAGATCCCGCGCCCCCACCACCAGATCGACGTCCTCACCGTCAGGGACCGGGCATCCGTGGCGGCCTTCCAGCGCAGCGCCCGCGGCGACATCGACGCCGTCGAGTCACGGGGGCACCTGCCGATCATCGCCGGAGGCTCCGGCCTGTACGTGCGGGCCCTGACCGACGACCTCGACTTCCCCGGCACCGACCCGGCCGTGCGCACCCGCCTGAGTGAGCGCGCTGAGCAGGAGGGACGGCCGCCCTCCATGCTGAGCTGGCCCGCCTCGACCCGGTCGCCGCCGAGCGCGTCGAGGGCCTCCAACACCCGCAGGATCGTGCGGGCCCTGGAGGTCATCGAGATCACGGGTCGCCCCTTCTCCGCCTCCCCTGCCCCGTTACGAGGACATCGCCCCCACCGTCCACATCGCCCTGCGCTGCGAGCGCCGGCTCCTGGATAAGCGCATCAACGATCGGGCCCGCGCCATGTTCGAGCACGGACTGGTCGAGGAGGTGGAGACCCTCATCGACCAGGGCATCCGGGAGGGGGAGACCGCCCCGCGCGCCATCGGCTACGCCCAGGCGCTCGCGGTCATCGACGGGACCATGAGCGTGACCGAGGCGGTCGACTCCACCGCCCTGGCCACCCGCCAGCTCGCCTCCCGCCAGATCAAGTGGTTCCGGCGCGATCCACGGGTGCACTGGATCGACGTCGCCCTCACCGAGACCGGACAGTGCACCGACTCCGAGCGCTCCCGGTTGACCAGGGAGGCGTGGGAGCTCGTCTGCGAGCGTCGTGGCGTCGCTTAGGCTAGGGGCCATGCCGCACTCGACAGGTCTTCGCGGTCGTGAGCTTATCAAGGGCCACGCGACCCTCAACGACTTCCTCATGCTGGTCGACCCCGGCTGCGAGGTCGCCATCAGCGGTGCCGACATCGCCGCGGTCTGCGACCGCCACAGCGGCATCGGCGCCGACGGCTTCGTGCGCGTCGTGCGGACCACCGCCCTGCCTGGAGCCGGGGCCTTCGCCGCGTCGGTGCCCGAGGCCGAGTGGTTCATGGACTACTACCGCGCTGACGGATCCGTGGCCGAGATGAGCGGCAACGCCGCACGCCTGTTCGCCCACGTCCTGGACCGTGAGGGGCTGTGCCCCATCGCCGACGGCGAGTCCGTCACCATCGGCACGCGCGGTGGGGCCCGCACCATCACCCGCCTGGGCGAGCTGTGGACCGTGGACATGGGGCCGGTCCGCCTCACCAGCCCCGAGGAGGCCGACGACGAGGGGCTGGGACACGGCCGTCGTCGTCCCCGGCCTGGTCGGGCAGCGGGCCGCCCTGAGTGTGGAGATCTCCGGCCCCCACACCGTCGTCGCCCTGGGGAGGAGGGCGAGCTCGAGGCAGCCGCCTTCGCCCGGGCTCACCGACTCCACGGACCCGGTCGCCTACGACCCAGCCCCCGAGGCCGGCACCAACCTCGAGCTCGTGGTGCCGCTGGGGAGGAGAGCGACCCCGACACCCACTCACCGGTGGGTATTGCCCGTATGCGCGTCCTGGAGCGCGGCGTGGGGAGTCCCTCTCCTGGAGCAGGCTGCTGCGCCGTCGCCGTCGCCCCTGCACGCCTGGACCGGTCGGGTGCTCCCGAGGACTACCGGCTGCTCGTTCCCGGCGGAGAGATCGGGGTCCATGTGGGCGCCGACCCCTGGGTGAGGACAGCAGCGTGCTGCTGACCGGACCGGCCGCGATCACCGGGCGGGTCACCGTCGCCTGAGGCCCGTCAGACCCGCTGCCACCCACACTGCTCCCGGACGTCGCACCGACGCCGCATCCGAGAAGAGAAACCGACCACCACTATGAGCCAGCCATTCACGCGCACCGCCGTCGGCGCCGTCCCTGCCGACCGGCCTGATGCTCTTCGCCCCTGTTCTTCGGGGCGGGCAACCTCATCTTCCCGCCCCTGCTGGCGCCGCCTCGGCAGGTCCTTGATTGCGGTCATGGTGGGCTTCCTCGCCACCGGGGTGCTCATGCCGCTCATCACCGTGGTCGCCGTCTCCGCCTCCGGTGAGGGGATCCTGGGACTGGCACGCAGGGTGGGGCCCCGATTCGGCACCGTCATGCCGCTGGCGGTCTACCTGGCGATCGGCCCGCTGTACCGCCATCGCCCGTGTCGCCACGGTCGCTTACGAGCTGGCGACCCTTCCCGGTGCTCGAGCTGCTGGGGATTCACCACTCCCGCCTGGCCCTGCTGGTGCATGTGACGGTGTTCATGGGCGTGTCCTTCAGCATCGCCCTCAGTCGAGCCGCCTGGCTGACCGCGTCGGACGCTGGCTCACCCCCGCCCTGCTGGCCCTGCTGGCCCTGCTGTGCGGGGCCGCCATCCTGATGTTCCCCAGCGTGGAGCGCGAGGCTGTCGGGGACTATGTGAGTCACCCCCTGACCACCGGCTGACTCAGGGGCTACCTCACCATGGACGTCCTGGCGGCCACCGTCTTCGGCATCGTCGTCATCACCTCCCTGCGCGAACGGGGCCTGACCTCTCCTCGGGCCCTGGTGCGCGGCACGATCCTGTCCGGTGGTATCGCCGCCGCACTCCTGGGGCTGGTGTACATCGGCCTGGCCGTCCTGGGGACGCGTACCCGCGGGCAGATCACCGTCGACACCAAGGACGGAACCGAGCTGCTGCGCAACGCGGCCTCCTCCACGCTGGGGACCTCGGGCGTCGTCATCTTCGCCGCCATCGTCATCCTGGCCTGCCTGACCACCGCCGTGGGGCTGCTGGCCTCCTGGGCCGGCTACGCCTACACCGCCTGGCCGGCCGTCTCCTTCAACCGGCAGCTCGCCGCCTGCGCGATCGTCTCCTTCACTCTGGCCAACCTGGGGCTGAGTGCCATCCTCAAGATCGCCGGGCCGTTGCTGTTCCTGCTCTACCCCTTCGCCATCGCCCTGGTCGCCGTGACACTGGTCGACGCCCTGGCACCGGGACGGCTCAGGGCCACCTACCGGTGGTGCGTGAGCACAGCGGGGATCCTCGGCTCCGTCTCCGCCATCATCGCCACCGGCTGGAATGGACCCAGCAGGCTGCTGGAGCGCACCGGCCTGTGGAGCGACTCCACCGGCTGGATCCTGCTGGTGCTCATCGCCCTGGTGATCGGGATCTCCCTGCTGATCGGCATCCTCCTGGACATCCGCTCCGGAGCCTGGTCCACGCCCGCCCCCGGGGAGCCTCCCAGCCGGGCTCAGCAGGACGTCGAGCACGCCGCCGCCTCACAGCTGTGAACCGCCCGGCACGCGGTAGCCTCTCGACGTGCCCACGCCTCGCCCTTGCGACCCAGCCCAGACATCGCGTCCGGATCATGAGCGGCTTCTGCCGACACTGCTCATCCCCGCCTTCATCACGCTGCTGGCCGTCTCCTCGGTCAATGTCATCCTGCCGGCGGTCTCCCACAGCCTGAGCTCGGGCACCGCCGGGCTCCAGCTCGTCGTCTCCGGCTACGCCCTCGTCTTCGGGGTGGCCCTCGTCCCGGCCGGCCGCGCCGGCGACGTCATGGGGCGGGGGCGGCTCTTCGTCATCGGCATGCTCCTGTTCGGGTCGGTTCCCTCGCCTCGGGCCTGGCCCCCGACGTCGTCACCCTCAACCTGGCCCGTGTCGTCATGGGAGTCGGCTCGGGGCTGCTCAACCCGCAGGTGACCGGCATGATCCAGCAGTACTACTCCGGTGAGGCCCGGGGACGCGCCTTCGGGCTCTTCGGCGCCGTCATCGGGGTCTCGGTGGCGCTGGGGCCGGTGCTCAGCGGCGGGTTCATCGGCTGGCTCGGGGACGACTGGGGCTGGCGCGCCTCCTTCCTCATCAACGTCCCCCTCACCCTGGCCGGTATCTGGGCAGCGCGCCGGTACCTGCCGGCCTCCGCCTGGCGCCGGGGGAGCGACACAGGTCAGACGGAACAGGCGGACAGCCCTGACGCCGCCGGGAGCGCCGGCGCCGGGGCCGCCCACCGCGGCGGGTCGATCTCGACCCGGTGGGGATGGGGCTGCTCGCCGTCGGAACGCTGCTGATCATGATCCCCTTTCATGGAGGCCTCGGCCGGCACCTGGATCTGGGGCCTGGAGGCCGCCGGCATCGGCGTCATCGGCGCCTGGGTGGCCTGGGAGAAGCGCTACCGGGCCAGGGGCGGCGCCCCCATGGTGGACCTCAGCCTGCTGGCCATCCCTCCTTCGCCTACGGCAGCCTGGCCATCGCCGTGTACTTCCTGGGCTACACCAGCGTGTGGATCATCGTGGCCCAGTACGTCCAGGCAGGCCTGGGATCCACTGCCCTGGCCAGCGGCCTCATCGGAGTCCCGGCCGCCCTGGCGGGATCGATCGCCGCCGCCGTCGCCGGCCGCCGGGTGATCCGGGTGGGTCGGGCCATGGTGCTCGGCGGCATGGTGCTGGGCATGGCCGGGCTGCTGGGGAGCATCGGCATCATGCACATGCACGCGCGTGCGGGGTGGAGCCCCTGGTGGCTGACCCTCACGCTGCTGGTCCTCGGAGTGGGGCAAGGCCTCGTGGTTTCCCCGAACCAGGCCCTCTCCCTGGCCGACGTCCCCCTGGAGTACGCCGGGGCCGCGGGCGGCATCCTCCAGACCGGTGAGCGCATCGGCGCCTCCATCGGCATCGCCGTCATCACGGGCCTGACCTTCCGCGTCTCGCACTCCTCGGGCTGGGAGGTCGCCGCCCAAGCCGGTCTGCTGGCCGTCGTGGCCACCATCGCCGTGTCCGCCGGGGTTGCCGTCATCGACCTGCGCCTGGCCAGGCGACGACGCCGGTAGCCGGCCAGGACCGTGGTCAAGGACATGGGTCAAGGCCATGGCCAGGACCGTGGCTGGGACCGCGCCCGGGCGGTTGCTTCGTCGTCCTGTCAGCGGCGCACCCGCAGGACCCTGAAGCCCTTCGAGGAGGCCATCCGGCTCACGTCCCAGCCCTGGTCCCTCAACCAGGCGGCCAGGGAGTCGGCTCCCAGGTTCTTGAGCACCACCAGCCAGGCCTCGCCGTCGTCTGACAGCAGCGCCAGCCAGTCCAGCAGCAGGGCGTGCAGGGCCTCCTTGCCGATGCGCACCGGAGGGTTGGACCAGATGAGGTCCACCGGTGTCGAGCTCTGGCGCAGCTCGGCCAGCAGCGCGTCGGCCGGGGCGGTCCGCACGTTGTCCAGGCCTGCGGCAGCGGCGTTGCGAGCGGTCAGGGCCAGGGAGCGCTCGTTGATATCGGTGGCCAGGACCCGCGCCCGTGGAGCGGCCCCGGCCAGGGCCAGCGTGATCGGACCCCATCCGCAGCCCAGGTCGAGGAACGTGCCGGTCTGGGCCGGATCGGGGACGTGGTCGAGGAGGACCTGGGTGCCCTTGTCGAGACGGTCGGCGCTGAAGACTCCCGAGGCCGTGACCACCGCGTGCTCCACGCCGCGGATCATGAAGCGGTGGGCGCGTTCCTCGGCCTCGACCGCGGGGGAGGCGGTGAAGTAGTGCTCGCTCACGCCCACCAGGCTACCCGGGCTCTGCTCGTCGACAGAGGGAGGAAACCAAGGCGGTCATCAGTCCGCTGCCCCTTGCCAGGCGAGGAGTGCCGAACTTGCGAGACGCGGCTTTATGATAATACGAACGTGTCTCCATAGGGGTGCGGACGGTAGGAGAGGGATGTTGTCATGAGCCGATACAGGGCTCTCGCAAAGGCGCTCAGCGGCTGGGTAATCTTGACGTTGGGGGTGACTCTTTCGATAGCGATCGCACAGGCTGTCGGATCCAGGACTGAGACCGGACCTGCATTCATTCGCGTGTCTCAGGCAGTTCTGGTCACATTGTTCGTTGTTCCCGCGATCGTGGCTTGTCGTCGTCTCCTTGACCGCAGGACTCTCGCCGGGATGGGCCTATCACGTCACTGGCCCGCCGCGGCCGCGACCGGGGTGGCCGTCGGTGTCGTGACCGGGGCTGTTGTGTGGACACCCGTGTTCTTGATCGGCTGGGCCCGGTTCGATCACCTCGAACCGGCGGCGCTCGCAACCTTCCTCGCAGTCAACGCGGTTGTCCTGCTACTGTACGAGGCATTGCCGGAGGAGATCGCGCTGCGCGGCTACGGGTGGTCGACTCTACGGGAAAGTTGGGGCCCGCTCGCGGCCACCATGACGATCACGGTTCTCTTCTGCCTCAGTACGGCGTTGAGCAATCTGATTCGAATGACGTCAACGCTCGTTCTGGGGGCGGAACGACGGGCTTCTCTCTGGCGCCGAGCGGTAACGATCCCTTTTTCTACATAGTTTTGCTGTTCGTCTTCGGCCTCACACTGGTTGCGGCCCGACGGATCCCACTACCGGGTGCGCTCACCTCTGCGATCGCCTTCCATCACACGTTTCTCACCATCAACCGCGTGCTTCTGGGCGGTCTTGGCTGGATCGACTCCGGGGTCGGGATCGAGTTCGCCACGCCCGAGGTGGCCGGGATCAGCCTTGTGCACGCTGCGCTTGCCGGAACTGTCTTCATGGTGGTGCGGCGGTGGCTGGAACGCCGCACAGCGGTTGTATCGAGGCGGGTAGCCTGATGTGATGACGATGTCTCCGCTACCATCCGACCCCGTGTCGGAAGTCCGGTAGCACATCGGAGAAGCCAACGGGAGGCGCCTCCGGGGCCGTCGCTCGGAGCGCTCCTCGGCTCAAGGACGGGGCATCTGGCGCTGGCGGTACTCGTCGTCGAGCTGCTGGCGGGCATGCAGGTCTACCTCAACCAGACGGTCCTGTCGCTGCCGGCCACCGAGATGGACGCCCGTAACGCCTACGGACTGGTGACGGCTGCGGCCCAGGTCCCCGCCTTCCTCACGATGCCCCCGGGCGGGGCCATGCTCACCCGCTGGCGTCCCGCTCGGTTCATGACCGCGCTCACCGCCCTTTGCTGGTGGTCCGGCGCCGTCGTCGGAGCCCCTCGCCCCGAACATCGGGGTCTACGTCCTCGGGGAGATCCTGCGGGGGTCTGGCCGCCGGGGCGCTCGCGACCGCGACCATGGGGGTCATGGTCGCCCGGCCTGCCCGACGCCTGGAGGCGACTGTGCCTGGCGGGAGGATCGGGCATGTGGGTCGTGGCGGCCCTGGTCGGACCCCGTCTACGCCTCCGGCGTCAGCGCCTCCTGGGGCTGGCGCTGGGCCCTCGTGGCCTACCTGCCGCTGCTCATCGCGGCACGTGCCGTCATGGCCGGGCGGATCCGCGATCTCAGCCTGGATGAGGGGGCAGAGGGTGACGAGGCAGTGCCATGGCTGCCCGCCCCGGGGCCATGGCCTCAGGTGTGGCGATCATTGGGGCGCTGCGCGCCTCCAGCCCCTGGTTCTGGCCCGGAGTCGCCGGCGGGACCGCACTGGTGCTCTGGTCCTGCTCCCGCGTCCTGCCTGCAGGGACCCTGTGCCTGGCGGTCGGCCGGCGCGCGGGCATCGCCACCCTGATGTGGGTGTGCGCCTTTTTCCTGACCCTGGACTACCTGGTTGCTCCCAGCGCCCACGATGTCCTGGACATGACCCCGACCCAGATCGGCTGGGCGCTCACCGCAGGCGGTATCGGCTGGTCGGTCGTCGCGCTTGTCTGCGGGGCCCATCCGGCGCGGGAACCGAAGGCCTACCGCCGCCGCACCACGCTGGCCGCGGCCTTCTTCGTCCTCGCTTCGTCCTCGGCGCCGCGCTTATGACCACCACGGTTCTCGGCCGACCGGGCTGGTGGGGGCTGCCCGTGGGCTACGGCGTGGCCGGCATCGGCATGGGCCTGACCCACCTGGACACCATGAACCACATCGTCACCGATCCCGCAGAGCCCGATGGCATCACCCACGCCCAGGCCGCCACCGCCGTGACGATCGCCGGTGCGGCCGGCGGTGCGGTTCTGGGGACGGTCACCACGGCCTTTCGTCGCCCCCACGGCATCCGGTGTCGAGACGGACCGGCTGTGGCCGACACTCATCTTGCTCGCCGTGGGGCTCCTCCTCACCCCGCTGCTGGCCCGACGCGCCGCCTGAGCGCTCGGGTGGCCTCGCAGGCCCGTGGGCAGTAGCATCACCCCCATGTGGATCCTTCGTATGCGCTGAACCGGCTGTAGAAGCCGCCCCCAGACGAGTTATCGCGCCCCATCGAAGGGGCGCAGGCATACGACGAAGGACTTTTTGTGACCCAGCACCACTCCAGTACTCCCTCCATCCCCGACGACGTCTGCGACGCTCAAGAAGGTCGCGATGTGCGCGATGTCGTCGCCCGGGTCCTCTCCCGGACCGGAACCGCCCTGGCCTCCACCTCCGCCCAGCACGAGCATGCTGACGGCTTCGAGGACGGTGACGACGACGGCGCCCTCGAGCGGGAGGCCCGCGCCGCCCGCCGCCGTGTGGCCGGCCTGTCCACCGAGCTCGAGGACGTCAGCGAGGTCGAGTACCGCCAGGTCCGCCTGGAGAAGGTCGTCCTGGTCGGCCTGGAGCTGCCCCGGCCCCACGGCTCGGCCACCGGTGCACCGGGTGGCAGCGGCCAGGTGCGCGACACCCAGGACGCCGACACCTCCCTGCGTGAGCTGGCCGCCCTGGCCCAGACCGCCGGCAGCCAGGTCCTCGACGCCCCTCATCCAGAGGCGCGACCACCCCGATCCCGCCACCTACCTGGGCAGCGGCAAGGCGCGCGAGCTGGCTGAGGTGGTGGCCGCGGCCGGCGCCGACACGGTGATCGTCGACGGCGAGCTCGCCCCCTCCCAACGCCGCGCCCTGGAGGACGTCGTCGGCGTCAAGGTCGTCGACCGCACCGCCCTCATCCTGGACATCTTCGCCCAGCATGCCAAGTCCCGTGAGGGTAAAGCCCAGGTCGAGCTCGCCCAGCTCGAGTACCTCCTGCCGCGCCTGCGCGGATGGGGGAGAGTCCATGTCCCGACAGGCCGGAGGCCGCGTGGCCGCCGGTCAGGGCATCGGTTCACGCGGCCCCGGCGAGACCAAGATCGAGCTCGACCGGCGTCGCATCCGCCAGCGCATGGCCCGCCTGCGCCGCGAGATCCAGGCCATGGCGCCCTCGCGTGAGACCAAGCGCGGCTCACGCCGACGCGGGGCCATCCCCTCGGTGGCGATCGCCGGGTACACCAACGCCGGCAAGTCCTCCCTCATGAACCGCCTCACCGAGGCCGGAATCATGGTCGAGGACGCCCTGTTCGCCACCCTCGACCCCACCGTGCGGCGGGCCGAGACCTCCGAAGGGCGCACCTACACCCTCACCGACACCGTCGGCTTCGTCCGCAACCTGCCCCATGAGCTCATCGAGGCCTTCCGCTCCACCCTGGAGGAGGTCGCCGGGGCCGACCTCGTGCTGCACGTCGTCGACGCCGCCCACCCCGATCCCCTCAGCCAGGTGGCGGCCGTGCGCACCGTCCTGTCCGAGATCCCCGGCGCCCTGGACGTGCCCGAGCTCATCGTCCTCAACAAGACCGATCTCGCCGACGCCGTCACCCTGGCGGCACTGCGCACCCGGCCTGCCCGGAGCGGTCGCGGTCTCGGCCCGCACCGGCGAGGGGATCGAGGAGCTGCGCGCTCGCATCGAGCAGATGCTGCCCCACCCGCAGGTGAGCATCGACGTCGTGGTGCCCTACTCCCGCGGAGACCTCGTCTCCCGGGTCCACGCCGAGGGCGAGATCGACACGGTCGACTACGTCGAGACGGGGACTCACGTCGTCGCACGCGTCGGCGCCGCCCTGGCGGCGGAGATCGAGGGCGCCACCGCAGGCGTCACCGTCGGCTGAGCGCCGCCGTGGCCCCGAGCGAGCCGTGCCGGACGGACCGGCCTGACACCGACAGCGCCGGTGACCGCAGGGTCCTGGACGTCCTGGACGCCGCGGTGCGCTCCATGGGCGGCAGCCCCCGCCAGGGGCAGACCACCATGGTCCAGGAGGTGGCCCAGTCCCTGGCCGATGGCACCCACCTCCTGGTACAGGCCGGTACCGGGACGGGAAAATCGCTGGGCTACCTGGTGCCCGCCATGGTCCACGCCGTGCAGGCCGGTCACCGGGTCGTGGTCTCCACCGCCACCCTGGCCCTTCAGCGGCAGGTTCTCACCAAGGACGCGCCTCTGGCGGCCGACGCCGTCGAGCACGTCACCGGCACCCGCCCCGAGGTGGCGCTGCTCAAGGGCTGGCAGAACTACCTGTGCCGGCACCGCCTGGACGGCGGCTACCCGCAGGACGAGGACGAGTCCGCGCTCTTCGGCGTCGGTGACGCCATCGCCCAACCGGCCGCCGGGCACGGGAGCGACGCGAGTCTGGGGGAGCAGGTGGTCCGCCTGCGCGAGTGGGCGGCCAGGACGGACACCGGCGACCGCGACGACCTCGTCCCCGGCGTCTCCCAGCGCGCCTGGGCCCAGGTCTCCGTCTCCCGGGCCGAGTGCCTGGGGCAGTCCTGCCCCCTGAAGTCCGAGTGCTTCCCCGAGCTGGCGCGCGCCGCCGCCTCCCGGGCCGATCTCGTGGTGACCAACCACGCCATGCTCGGCGTGGTCGTGGCCGGCAACCCCGGGGTCCTGCCCGACCACCAGGTCCTCATCGTCGACGAGGCCCACGAGCTGGCCGACCGCATCCGCTCCCAGGGCACCATCGCCCTGTCGGCGGCCGCCGTGGCGCGCACGGCCGCCACCGCCCGCAAGCACGCCTCCGTGCTGGTCAGCGAGCTGGAGTCCGCAGGCCAGACCCTCCAGCTCGCGCTGGCCGAGCTGCCCGACGGCCGCCTGGAGGCGCCCCTGCCCACCGCCCTGCACGACGCGCTCGTGCTCCTGGCCGGCGCCGCCCGCCAGGTCGCCTCAGACGTACGAGACCAGGCCCGCGCACTGGGCCGTGACCGCTCCGGCGAGGCGGTCGGAGGCCTGGCGGTCGCCCGCACCGCCATCGGTGACCTGGTCGACGCCCTGGACCGCATGACCTCGGACTCGGTGGCCCAGGGGCGCGACGTGGCCTGGATCGAGCGTCCCCGCATGGGCGCCGAGCCCCCGCGGCTCCTCCTGGCCCCCATCGAGGTCGCCGGCTCGGTGGCGAGCCATCTGCTGGGCGGTCGTGCCAGCGTCATGACGTCGGCGACCCTCGCCCTGGGGGACAGCTTCGACCCCATGGCCCGCTCCCTGGGACTGACCCTGGCGGAGCAGCCGTGGAGAGGCCTCGATGTCGGATCCCCCTTCGACTACCCCCGCCAGGGCATCCTCTACGTGGCCGCCCACCTGCCCCGCCCCGGCGCCGGCATCTCCGAGGCCGCCCTGGATGAGATGCTCGCCCTGGTCGAGGCCTCCGGAGGCGGCATGCTGGGCCTGTTCTCCTCCAAGCGCGCGGCCCAGGAGGCTGCCGAGGTACTGCGCGGAGCCACCGACCTGCCCGTCTACGCCCAGGGGGACGACCAGCTGCCCACTCTGGTGCAGGCCTTCGCCGACGACGAGGCCGCCTGCCTGGTGGGTACTCTCTCGCTGTGGCAGGGCGTGGACGTGCCCGGGCGCACCTGCCGTCTCGTCGTCATCGACCGCATCCCCTTCCCCCGCCCCGACGACCCGGTCGTCCAGGCCCGCACCGACGCCGTCGTGGCCGCAGGAGGCAACGGCTTCATGAGCGTGTCGGCCACTCACGCGGCCCTGCTCCTGGCCCAGGGGGCGGGGCGCCTCATCCGTCGCGGCCAGGACCGCGGCGTCGTCGCCGTCCTGGACTCCCGTCTGCGCACGGCGCGTTATGGCGGCTTTCTCACCCGCTCCATGCCCGCCCTGTGGCCGACGACGAAGCCCGACGTGGTCCGTGCCGCCCTAGAGCGCCTGGCCGTGCGGCCCGATGCCCCGGGGAGGAGTGAACCTGCCGGCTGGGCCTTTCGGTATGTGCCCCTCGGGAGTATCTGCACGTAGGCTTGGCGTGAGCGGGTGCTCGCGCCCCTGCGGTCCCTGCCCAGCAGATCCCATTGAGGAGAAGAACGTGTCAGACCACATCACCACTACCGCTGAAGGCTCCTACCCCACCAACCGTTCCGGCCGTCCCTCCAAAGTCGCTGTCATCGGTGCCGGGGCCGTTGGTTCCACCCTCGCCTACGCCTGCGTGACCAAGGGCGTTGCCCGAGAGGTCGTGCTGCAGGACATCGTCAAGGAGAAGGTCGAGGCCGAGGCCCTCGACATCGCCCAGGGAATCCAGTTCACCTCCGCCGGCTCCGTCTCGGGATCCGACGACCCCTGAGATCTGCCGTGATGCGGATGTCATCGCCATCACCGCGGGCGCCAAGCAGAAGCCCGGCCAGTCCCGCCTCGAGCTCGCCGGCGCCACCGTCGGCATCATGGAGAAGATCCTTCCCAGGCTCGTCGAGGTCGCTCCCAACGCCATCTTCGTCCTGGTGGCCAACCCGGTGGACGTGGTGACCTACTGCGCCAAGAAGATCACCGGCCTGCCCGAGAACCAGGTCTTCGGCTCCGGCACGGTGCTGGACACGGCCCGGATGCGTTACCTCATCTCCCTGGAGACAGGTACCGCCGTCCAGAACATCCACGGCTACATCGCCGGTGAGCACGGCGACTCCGAGGTGCCCCTGTGGTCCTCCACCGAGATCGGTGGCGTGCCGATCACGCAGTGGGGCACCACCCTCGACGGCGGCGTGTTCGACGAGTCCAAGCGCGAGCGCATCGCCCACGACGTGGTCCGCTCCGCATACCGCATCATCGAGGGCAAGGGCGCCACCAACTACGCCGTCGGCCTGGCCGTTCAGCGTATCATCGGCGCCGTCCTCAACGACGAGCAGCGGGTGCTCACCATTTCCCCGCTGCTGAACAGCTGGCACGGCATCTCCGACGTGTGCATGGCCGTTCCCACGATCGTGGGACGTGAGGGCGCCGGGCGTCGCCTCGAGCTGCCCCTGACCTCGGACGAGAAGGAGCGCCTGACCGCCTCCGCCGACCACCTGCGTGAGGTCGCACGCGGCCTGGGTTACTGAGCCGCTGGTCTGAACCGTCGAAGGACCGCCCCGCTGACCGGGGCGGTCCTTCGCTCATGAAGACGCTCGCAGACTACAGGGAACGCAGCACCGTGACCACCTTGCCCATGATCGTGGCATGGTCTCCGTCGATCGGGGGTAGCTGGAGTTGCGGGGGAGCAGCCACTGGTGGCCGTCCCGACGCGAGAGCACCTTGACCGTTGCCGAGGCTCCGTCGACATCCTCGATCATGGCCGCCACGACCTCACCGTTGGCCGCGTCGGGCTGGGAGCGCACCACCACCCAGTCGCCGTCGCAGATGGCGGCCTCGATCATCGAGTCCCCGTGCACCTCCAGCATGAAGAGCTCACCCTCGCCGGTCAGACGGCGGGGCAGTGCCATGACATCGGTGATGTCCTGCTCCGCCAGGATCGGGCGTTCCCGGCGGCGATCCGCCCCACCAGCGGGACGGCGACCGCGTCCCCGTCCTCGACGCCGGGAATGCTGGGGGAGTCGACTGAGGAGACGTGAGCAGTGCCGCCGGAGGAACCCGTGCGACCTCTGGGACTGCTGTCGGTGGCGACAACCTCCATCGCCCGAGGGCGATGGGGGTCTCGGCGGACCAGTCCCAGGCGCTCGAGCTTGTCCAGTTGGTGCTTGACGGAGGAGGGGCTGGTCAGGCCCACCTGCTCACCGATCTCACGCAGTGAGGGCGGGTACCCGTGAGTGGCAATGGACCCGCGGACGGCCTCGTAGACCGCGCGAGCGCGCTTGTCAAGGCCACTGACGGCCTCCGTGACCGCTGCTGCCCCGCTCGCCTCAGAACCGCCGGTTCCGGCGTGCGGCGTTGGGGTCGGTGAGGCGCCCTGCTCTGCTGTGGTGCTCATGTCCTGGCTTCTCCCTGCCGGACGGCCCTCAGGCCCGGGGGCGTCAAGGGCGCGGAATAGATGTCGGTGGTCCGTGATCGTCTTGGACATGACAAGCCTAGCGGCGAGACGACCACGATTCAAACACATGTTCGAAGAAGTGCTGGACGTGTCGCCCTTCAGGCGCTAGTGTGTCGAACAAACGTTCGTCGAACATGTGTTCAGGAGGTTGCTGTGAGCGCCATCGCCATTCCACTCCCGTCCCGCCAGGTGTCTCGGGCTCGGACTGATGAGCCTGCCGCTGGGCCGGCCAGTGGCCGGGGTGCCGGGCAGTCCTCCCGTCGGCCTCGGCTGAGGCTGGTCACCGACGACTTCGTCCCCGAGGTCCCGGTCTGCGACGCCGCGCCGACGGTGCTCGGCGCCCCGTGTCCGACGCCGCCTGCGTCCCGGCGGTACCGGCGATGCGTCGCCCTGCCGCGCCCGCGGCTCTGCGTGACCGTCACTCGGAGCTGGAGAGGCTGGCCCCTCAGCACCCGGCAGTGCGGGCCGCCGGGCTGCGACGTGGCGCCCAGCAGGAGGAGGGGCGGCATGACAACACTGCTCAGGGCGCGAGGAGGGGTGGTTCCGTCTCGTCCCGGCCGCGGGAGGAGACGGTGCTTTCCCAGGCGGGACTGCGACTTCTTCGCGGCGGCTTGGCAGTCGTCGTCGCGGCCTTCGTGCTGGCCTGCTGCGGACTGACGGTCGGGGGCTCTGGCGGGCATGGTCTCGCCGGCCCCCGCCACGGCCGTTGCTCAGGTGTCGGCCGACACGACCACCACAGTCGTTCGTCCCGGTCAGTCATTGTGGGACATTGCCGAGGCGAGTGGGGCCTCGGACGTCCCGGGGGCGGTCGCCCGGATCGTCGAGCTCAACGACCTCCAGGGAACCACCGTCCGTGCCGGGCAGACGCTTGAGGTTCCTGCGGCGTGAGAACTGGTGCGTGGGTCGCACCCTGCGAGGCGGGCTTGCGGGGCGGCCCGCCGGGCGTTTACCCTCCGATGGACTGACACGTAGTCCAGTGAGATCGGAGGTCGCAGGCGTGCACTGCCCCTTCTGCCGCCATGATGGCTCGCGCGTTGTCGACTCCCGGACCGCGGAGGACGGCACCTCGATCCGTCGTCGTCGTGAGTGTCAGCAGTGCGGGCGTCGCTTCACCACTCTGGAGACCGCCAGCCTGTCGGTCCGAAAGCGCTCCGGCGTCGTCGAGCCCTTCAGCCGGGACAAAGTCGTGGTCGGGGTCAGGCGCGCCTGTCAGGGGCGTCCCCTGTCTCCGACGACCAGCTCGCGCTTCTGGCGCACCAGGTTGAGGAGGCCATTCGCGCAGGAGGTCAGGCACTCGTCGATTCCCACGACGTCGGGTTGGCGATCCTGGGCCCCTTGCGTGAGCTGGATCAGATCGCCTACCTGCGCTTCGCCTCGGTCTACTCCTCCTTCGACTCCCTGGAGGACTTCGAGAAAGCCATTGCCGGGCTGCGCAACGCCGAGGCGGCCTCCTAACGTCAGTACCTGACGAGGGCCTGCGAGGTCTGAGGCGCCCGTCCGGGGCTTCCGCCGAAGAAGGACGTGGCAGACTGAGATTATGCGCGTCCTCATTGTCTCCGACTGCTACGCGCCGCGACTGGGCGGCATCGAGACTCAGGTGCGGGATCTCGCCCGCAACCTCAAGCTGGCCGGTCACGAGCCCGCCGTCGTCACTGCAACGCCGGTCGGTGACGGTCGTGGCCGCAGCGTTGAGAGGACCGATGGCTTCCCCGTCTACCGCACCACAGCGCACCTGCCCAGTGAGCTGCCCGTTCATCCCCGAGCCGGGCGCGAGCTCGATGACCTCCTGTCCCGCCTGCGCCCCGACGTCGTTCACGCCCATGTCGGCGTCGTCTCGCCCTTCGCCTGGTCCGGCATCGCCGCCGCCCGGCGGGCGGGGCTCCCGCTGTCCGTCACCTTCCACTGCGTCCTGGGTCCCTGGGCGTCGATAGCCGGGGTGCTGGGGACCCGCCAGCCCCGTGCGGCTGTGGCAGCGCGGCGGCGCCGACCTGACAGCCGTGTCCTCCATGCTCGCCGCCCAGGTCCAGCGCGCCGGCGCCCATGATCCCGTCACCGTTCTGCCCAACGGCATCACCGTCGAGGACTGGCACCTGGAACGCCCAGGTCCTCAGGAGCGGCGGCCTCACCGGCCGGTCACGGTCGTGGCCTCCCTGCGGTGGATCGAGCGCAAGCGCCCCCTGCAGGTCGTGCGCGCCTTCGTCCAGGCGGTCAGGACTACTCCCGGCACCGATGCGCTCCTCAAGATCTATGGCGACGGCCCGCTGCGCGACAGGCTCGCCCGTGAGGTCGCCGAGTCCGGCCTGGCCGACCGCATCGAGCTCGTGGGGCGCGTCGAGCGCAGCTGAGCTCGCCCAGGCCTTCACGCGCGCAGACATCTACCTGCAGACCTCGCCCGCCGACTCCTTCGGCATCTCCACCCTCGAGGCCCGCAGCGCGGGACTGGCGGTCGTCGCTCTGCGCTCCAGCGGGGTCAGCGACTTCATCACCGACGGCGTCGACGGTCTCCTCGCCGACGACGACGCCGGCCTGGCCCGCGAGCTCGCCACTCTCCTGGGGGACGACGAGCTGCTCGAGCGCATCAAGGCCCACAACTACGAGGTCGTCCCCGTGCCCGAGTGGGGGCTCCGTGGTGCAGAAGAACGTCGAGGCCTACCGGCGCGCCATCGACCTGGCAGGTGCATGAGCCCGGTCGGGTGCGCGAGCCGGCGTGCCGGTTGTCGCCTGAGCCGTCAGGCGGAGCCGGTGTCGCTGAGCACCTCGGAGAGCCGACGCGCTGCCGCCGTGACCACGTGCCCGTGGACCCGGCCGGGCTGGCGTCCCCATGCGCTCGATGGGGCCGGATATCGAGATCGCGGCCACCACCTTGCCTCCCGGGACCCGCGTACCGGCGCCGAGACGGAGGCGACTCCGGGTTCACGCTCCCCGACCGACTGAGCCCATCCCCGACGTCGGACCGCCGAGAGCATGGTGGCGGTGAAAGCGGGCCCCCACCAGGCCGCGGTGCAGGCGGTCGGGCTCCTCCCAGGCGAGGAGTACCTGGGCTGCCGAGCCGCCCTGCATGGACATGGTGGCGCCCACTGGAATGGAGTCGCGCAGCCCGATGGGGCGCTCGGCATTGGCCACGCAGATGCGTACATCCCCCTGACGGCGGTAGAGCTGTGCCGACTCGTGGGTCTTGTCGCGCAGGGCCGCCAGCACCGGCCCAGCGGCGGACAGGAGATGGTCCTCGCCCGCGGCGCTGGCCAGCTCGGTGAGCCTGGGACCCAGGATGAAGCGTCCCTGGGAGTCGCGGGTGACCAGGCGGTGGAACTCCAGAGCGACCGCGATGCGGTGCGCCGTGGGGCGGGCCAGGTGCGTGGTGGACACGAGCTGGGCCAGGGTTGCCGGCCCTGATTCCAGCGCACCCATCACCAGGGCCGCCTTGTCGATCACGCCGACGCCGCTGCTGTCGTTCTCCGGGGAGCTCTCTGAGGGGGTGTCCATAATCTGATACTGTCATTTCAAGGTATGAGATTTCAAGTTAGGGTCGTCTCGGGAAGCGGCACAGTGTCAGCATCCTGGGGCAAGGCGGTGCTCGATGACCTCGGATGCGGCGCGGCCGCCTCGTGCGGTCCGTGCGGGCCAGCAGCGTCTCCGGGCGCTTCTGAGCGCGGGGCGGATCGGGAACACCTGTTGCTGAGAGGATAGAAGTCGATGGGAATGACTCTCGCCGAGAAGGTCTGGCGTGATCATGTGGTGTCCAAAGGGTACCGACGGCGCCCCCGACCTGCTGTACATCGACCTTCACCTGGTCCACGAGGTCACCAGCCCCCAGGCCTTCGAAGGGCTGCGCCTGGCCGGACGCAAGGTCCGTCGCACCGACCTGACCATTGCCACGGAGGACCACAACACCCCCACCGTAGACATTGATCTACCGATCGCCGACGTCACCAGTCGTGCCCAGATCGAGACCCTGCGCGCCAACTGCGCCGAGTTCGGGGTGCGTCTGCACTCCCTGGGGGACGCCGATCAGGGGATCGTCCACGCCGTCGGCCCGCAGCTGGGGCTGACCCAGCCCGGCATGACCGTGGTCTGTGGCGACTCCCACACCTCCACCCATGGCGCCTTCGGGGCCCTCGCCTTCGGTATCGGCACCTCCCAGGTCGAGCACGTCCTGGCCACTCAGACCCTGCCCATCGCCCCCTTCAAGACGATGAGCGTCACCATCGACGGAGACCTGCCCTCGGGCAGCGGGGCCAAGGACATCATCCTGGCCATCATCGCCAAGATCGGCACCAACGGGGCGCAGGGGCACGTCATCGAGTACCGCGGCCGGGCCATCGAGCAGCTCTCGATGGAGGCCCGGATGACGATCTGCAACATGAGCATCGAGGGCGGGGCCCGGGCGGGCATGATCGCCCCCGGACCAGACCACCTTCGACTACCTCAAGGACCGGCCTCACGCGCCAGTCGGTGAGGACTGGGACGCGGCCGTGGAGTACTGGTCCAGCCTGCGCACGGACTCCGACGCCGTCTTCGACACCGAGGTGGTTCTTCAGGCCGAGGACATCGAGCCCTTCGTCACCTGGGGCACCAATCCCGGGCAGGGCCTTCCGCTGTCCGCGCGTGTCCCCGACCCCGAGGACATCGCCGACGCCACCGAGCGGCTCGCCGCCGAACGGGCCCTGGAGTACATGGACCTCGTTCCAGGCACGCCCCTGCGTGACATCAAGGTCGACACCGTCTTCATCGGCTCGTGCACCAACGGCCGCATCGAGGACCTGCGGGCCGCCGCCGAGGTGGTGCGCGGGCGCAAGAAGGCCGAGGGGCTGCGCATGCTCGTGGTGCCGGCCTCGGCCCGGGTGCGTCTGCAGGCCGAGGCCGAGGGGCTGGACCGGGTCTTCACGAGCTTTGGTGCCGAGTGGCGCAACGCCGGCTGCTCCATGTGCCTGGCCATGAACCCCGACAAGCTCTCCTCCGGGGAGCGCGCGGCCTCCACCTCCAACCGCAACTTCGAGGGACGTCAAGGAAAAGGTGGACGGACTCATCTCGTCTCGCCCGTCGTCGCCGCGGCCACCGCCGTGCGGGGCGCACTGTCGGCGCCGGGGGACCTGCCTCCACGGCCTGCCGCTTCGCAGGAAGCAGGCGCCTCCGACGGCTCCGCCCGGGCGTGAGCGATATCCCAACGGTCACGGCGGTCGCGCCGATCTCCACCACCGTCCTGTAGGGGACGGTGCCGGGCAGGAGACGAGGGCATACAGGCCAGTAGAGGCCCAGGAGAGGCCGATCAGAGGCAAGGAGCATAAAGACTGTGGACAAGTTCATTCGACACACCGGCATCGGCGCCCCGCTGCGGCGCAGCGCCGTCGATACCGACCAGATCATCCCGGCGGTGTATCTCAAACGCATCACCCGCACGGGCTTCGACGACGCCCTGTTCGCCTCCTGGCGGGCCGGTGAGCCCGACTTCATCCTCAATCAGGACGCTTACAAGCGGGCCTCGGTGCTTGTTGCCGGTCCTGACTTCGGCACGGGCTCCTCTCGGGAGCATGCCGTGTGGGCGCTCAAGGACTACGGGTTCAAGGTCGTCCTGGCGCCCCGCTTCGCCGACATCTTCCGTGGCAACGCCGGCAAGCAGGGACTGGTGGCCGGAGTGGTCTCCCAGGAGGACTGCGAGCAGCTGTGGAAGATCCTTGAGACCGAGCCGGGCACCGAGGTGACGGTGGACCTGGAGAACCGTACGGTCGAGGCCGGATCGTTCCGCTGCGCCTTCTCCATCGACGACTACGTGCGCTGGATTCTCATGGAGGGGCTCGACGACATCTCCCTGACCCTCACCCAGGAGGACGCCATCCGTGCCCACGAGGAGGCCCGTCCGACCTTCAAGCCGCGTACCCTGCCGGCCAAGCACCTGCCGGCCCAGGAGGTCGTCTCGGCCCGGGCCGCGGACATGCCCCGCTCCTGAGCAGGCCCCGGACGACTCGGATCCTGCCTGCTCAAAGAGTTCCTCCTAATTTCACCGTTATTGGCACGGTGTTGGATACGATTAACGGGGACTTTCTGTGAGTCGAAGGCCACCTGATACGGTCCTGAAAAAGGTCCTGGGAGCCCCTCCAGTGCGCTTATGCTGGGACGGCCTCGCGTGCCTGCGCGGGGATGGGTGAGCGGCTCACGCGCGCGGCACGCCCAGATGACGTCATGGAGGTGTGCATGGTCGACGGTCTGCTCCAGGTCGAGGGCGGTCGCCCGCTGACTGGTGAGATCACCGTCCGCGGAGCCAAGAACCTGGTTCCCAAGGCGATGGTGGCGGCGCTGCTGGGGTCGTCTCCCTCGGTGCTGCGCAATGTCCCGCTCATTCGTGACGTGGACGTGGTCTCGGGGCTTCTGAGCCTGCACGGCGTGAGCATCGACTACGACCAGCGCGAGGGCGTCCTCCAGCTTGACCCGTCCAAGGTCGAGTCGGCTCACATGGCTGACATTGACGCGCACGCCGGCTCCTCGCGCATTCCGATCCTCTTCTGCGGTCCGCTCCTGCACCGCCTCGGGGAGGCCTTCATCCCCGATCTGGGCGGGTGCCGTATCGGCGACCGCCCCATCGACTTTCACCTGGAGATCCTGCGTCAGTTCGGCGCCGTGGTCGACAAGCAGGCTCAGGGCATCCGGCTGACCGCGCCTCATGGCCTCAACGGCACCGTCATCGAGCTCCCCTACCCCTCAGTCGGAGCCACCGAGCAGACCCTGCTCACCGCTGTGCGCGCTCACGGACTGACCGAGCTGCGCAACGCCGCCGTCGAGCCCGAGATCATGGACCTGGTCGACGTCCTGCAGAAGATGGGCGCCATCATCTCGGTGGACACCGATCGCACCATTCACGTCGAGGGCGTCAACGAGCTGTGCGGCTACACCCACTCGGCCCTGCCGGACCGTATTGAGGCGGCATCCTGGGCCTCGGCCGCCCTGGCCACTCGTGGGGACGTGTTCGTGCGCGGTGCCCACCAGAGCCACATGACCACCTTCCTCAACACCTTCCGCAAGGTGGGGGGCGCCTTCGACGTCACCGATGAGGGCATCCGCTTCTACCACCTCGGTGGGGACCTGAAGTCGATCGTGGTGGAGACCAACGTCCACCCCGGCTTCATGACCGACTGGCAGCAGCCTCTCGTCGTGGCGCTCACCCAGGCCCAGGGCCTGTCCATCGTCCACGAGACCGTCTACGAGAACCGCTTCGGATTCACTGGCGCCCTTCGCAAGATGGGGGCCACCATCCAGGTCTACCGCGAGTGCCTGGGCGGCACCGAGTGCCGCTTCGGTCAGCGCAACTTCTACCACTCCGCGGTCATCTCCGGACCCACGCCGCTGACCGGGTGCCGACATCGTCGTTCCCGACCTGCGCGGTGGCTTCTCCCACCTCATCGCGGCCCTGACCGCCGAGGGCACCAGCCGGGTCGAGGGCGTCAACCTCATCGACCGCGGCTACGAGCACTTCATGTCCAAGCTGGAGTCCCTCAACGCCGCCGTCACCCGTCTGGCCTGACGCGGGGGCGCCCGCCGTCGGCGTCTCAGCGAGGTCGGAGGCAGGGGCGCACATGCAGGCCTCGGGCTCGGCTCGGAGAACCTCGTTCAGCCCGTTTGAGCGGATAGAGTTCACCCTGTGCCTGCAACACGCCCCATGACTCCGTTCTATCGCTTCGCCGCGCGCGGGGCGATCATCCCGTTCCTCAAGATGGTCTCCCGGCAGAAGGTGACCGGCCTGGAGAACATCCCCCGCGAGGGCGGCTTCATCGCCGTGGCCAACCACCTGACCGACCTCGACTCGCTCACAGCCATGCGAGCCCTGGTCGATGCCGATGTTCCTGTCTACTCGCTGGCCAAGTCCACGCTGTTCAAGGTGCCGGTGCTCGGGTCCATCCTGCGGGCCGGCGGCCAGATCCCGGTCCAGCGGGGCACACAGAATGCTGCCACGGCCCTCAAGGCCGCCAATGAGGTCCTGGCCGACGGCGGAGCCATCATGATCTTTCCCGAGGGCACGCTCTCCCGCGACCCCCTCAAGTGGCCGATGGTGGCCAAGACCGGGGCGGCCCGGCTGGCCATGACCAGCGGCGCCCCCGTCCTGCCGATGGGGCAGTGGGGCGCGCACGAGATCCTGGACACCTACGGGCGTTCCTTCCGGCCCTTCCCCCGCAAGGATGTGCGCGTCACCATCGGTGAGCTCATGGACCTGTCCCGCTTCGGTCAGGACACCCAGGACCGCGAGGCCGTGCGTGCCTGCACCGCCGAGATCATGCGGGCCATCACCTCCCTGGTGGAGGAGCTCCGTGGCGAGAAGGCCCCCCGCCCCTTCGACATGCACTACGACGGCGACCCCGGCACGGGAAGGATCGGCGTACGCCGCCCCGACCCGATGTCTGAGGCGGACACCCAGGAGGACGGTCAGTGAGCGGCGTCGAACGCGCAGCGAGTGCACCGGCGCAGCAGGCCGCGGCCGTCATCGGCTCGGGCGCCTGGGGCACCACCTTTGCCAGTCTCCTGGCCCAGGCCGGTACTCCGACGACGATCTGGGCCCGGCGCCGGGAGATGGCCGAGGAGATCAACGCCGGCACCAACGAGCGCTACGTCCCCGGTCACCGCCTGCCGCCGGGCTTGAAGGCGACCACCGACCTGGCCGGAGCCGTCGAGGGGCGCGGGCATCGTCGTCGTGGCCGTGCCCTCCCAGGAGGCCCGGGAGGTCCTGGAACCCCGTCCGGGGTGCCCTGACCGACGACACCGTGGCCGTCTCCCTCATGAAGGGCATCGAGCTGGGCACCGGGCTGCGGATGAGCGAGGTCCTGTCCGAGGCCCTGGGCATCGACGCCTCCCGCGTCGTGGTCGTCTCCGGTCCCAACCTCGCCGACGAGATCGCTGCGGGCCAACCCACCGCCACCGTCGTGGCCGCCGACGACGAGCAGGTGGCCGCCCGGATCGCCTCCCTGTGCGCCACCGGTACCTTCCGTCCCTACACCAACACCGATGTCCTGGGCGTCGAGCTGTGCGGAGCGGTCAAGAACGTCATCGCCCTGGCCGTCGGCGCGGCCGCGGGCCGGGGGCTGGGGGACAACTCCAAGGCCACGATCATCACCCGGGGCCTGGTGGAGATCACCCGACTGGGCCTCAGGCTCGGGGCTCGCCCGGAGACCTTCTCCGGGCTGGCCGGCATGGGGGACCTGGTGGCCACCTGCTCCTCGCCCCTGAGCCGTAACCAGACCTTCGGCCGCCACCTCGGCGAGGGGATGAGCGTGGCCGAGGCCGCTGCGGCCTCCCGGGGCGTGGCGGAGGGAGCCAAGTCGGCCCGCGCCGTTCTCGACCTGGCCCGGGCTCACGGCGTGGACATGCCGATCACCGCCGGAGTCGTCACCGTCGTCGAGGGGGCCGCCAGCGTCGCGCAGGTGACTGACGCGCTGCTGGCCCGTCCTCGCAAGGCGGAGGGCGTCCACGCGGCGCCGTCTCAGGCCTAGGGCGATCACGACCTGAGAAGGCCGGCTTTATTCCGGGTTTCTTGTGCGTTATCAGCATGTGGGGCGCCGCGCGGTAGCGTGGGACCTATGACAGCCCTCCAGGAAAACGGACCCTCCGTCCCCAGTTCTGACAAGTCCAAAGGTGCGTGTTGCTGTCGTCTTCGGCGGACGCAGCGGTGAGCACACGATCTCCTGCGCCACTGCCGCCGGCGTCCTGTCAGCCATTGACCGCGACCACTACGAGGTCCTTCCGGTGGGTATCACCCCCGAGGGGCAGTGGCTGCTCGTCGAGGACGATCCGGCCGCCCTCGAGCTCAGCGACAGCCGGCCTCTGGTGACCATCACCGCCGACGGTCTGGGACGCGGGACACTCACCGCACCCCTGGGAGGCGGTGAGCTCACGGTGCTCGGCCCTACGGGGCCTCAGGTCCTGGGGCGGGTCGATGTCGTCCTGCCGCTGCTGCACGGGCCCTACGGCGAGGACGGGACCATCCAGGGCATGCTGGAGATGATGGGCCTTCCCTACGTCGGCTGCGGGGTGCTGGCCAGTGCCGCTGGCATGGACAAGCAGGTCACCAAGGTGCTCCTGGGGGCTGCGGGCATCGCCACGGCACCGCACGTCGTCGTCGGCCCCCATACCCTGGAAGCGTGACCCCGAGGCGATCCTGGAGGCCTGCCGGTCCCCTGACCCTACCCCCTGTTCGTCAAGCCCGCTCGCGCCGGCTCCTCCCTGGGCATCAGCAAGGTCGACCGCCCAGAGGACCTCCGTCAGGCCATCGAGGCGGCCCGCGCGGTCGATCCCAAGGTCCTCGTGGAGAGCGGCATCGTCGGACGCGAGGTCGAGGTCGCCGTCCTTCAGGGCCGTGACGACGACGCCCCCGGGTGGCCGAGCCCGGTGAGATCGCCATGGATGCCTCTCAGGGCGCCGGCGAGTTCTACGACTACGAGACCGAGTACCTGGCCCACGACGCGGTCGCCATGGTCTGCCCGGCGCGCATCGGCCCTGAGGCGCGCGCACTCATCATGGACACCGCCGCGCGGGCCTTCGAGGCGGTCGGCTGCGAGGGGCTGGCCCGGGTGGACTTCTTCCTCACCGACAGCGGCGAGGCGGTCGTCAACGAGATCAACACGATGCCCGGTTTCACCCCCTTCTCCATGTATCCCTACATGTGGCAGGTCTCAGGTCTGGACTACACCGCGCTGGTCTCCGAGCTCATCGAGCTGGCCGTGGCCCGCTCCACCGATGTCAACCGCTGAGCAGGACGCAGCCGGCCGAGGGGTTCCGGGCGAGGACGTGCGAGTCGGCGACCTCAGTGAGGAGGAGCTGCTCGCCGTCATCACCCCCCTTCTGCCCCGTGGTCCGCAGACCCCCGTCGGCACGGGGGACGACTGCGCGGTCCTGTCCTTCCCCGACTCGCTCACGGCGGTGAGCACCGATGTCCTGGTCGAGGGGCGCCACTTCCGTACCGAGTGGTCCACTGGCTGCGACGTCGGAGCGAGGGCCGCGGCCCAGAACCTCGCCGACGCCGCCGCCATGGGCGCCTGGCCGGTCGCGATCGTCGTCGGCCTGGTCATGCCCGCGGCCACGTCGGTCGGCTGGGTGCGGGACTTCGCCCGAGGACTGGCCCGGGGCTGCGAGCCCTGCGGGCGGGCGTCGTGGGCGGTGACCTCAGTGGCGGTAACTCACTTTGTTGTAGCCGTCACGGTCCTGGGCGACCTCGAGGGCCGCGCACCGGTTCTGCGAAGTGGCGCCCGGCCCCGGCGACGCCGTCATCCACGTCGGGACCCTGGGGCGCAGCGCGGCGGGACTCGCCCTGCTCAGCGCGGGTACCGACCACGCACCAGGCTCGCACACCTCTTTCTTTGCCGGCGGCCAGGAGCAGCCTCAGGTCCGGGCCTGTATCGAGACCTTCCGCGCCCCCACCCCGCCCCTGGCAGCAGGCCGCGAGCTGGCCCCTGGTCGGCGCCACCTCCATGCTGGATGTCTCCGACGGGCTGCTGCGCGACGCCGGTCGGATCGCCCGAGCCAGCGGCGTCGTCATCGACCTCGATGATCCAGGTGACCTGCCGGACGCGTCCTTCCTCGAACCGGTGTCCGCGCTCGTGAGCGGCCACGGCGGATCAGAGGCTCGCGCCCTGGCCCGCAGGTGGCTGCTCACCGGGGGAGAGGACCATGGTCTGCTCGCCACCGTCCCGACAGACGCCCTCGAGCGACTACCCGCCGGGGCCAGGGTGATCGGCCGGGTCCTGAGCCCGCAGGCATCAGCGGCCCGAGTGCTGGGGCGTCGGCCGGGCGTCCTCCTCGCAGGAGAACCGCCGCAGGAGCACACCGGGTGGGACCACTTCTCTCACACCTGACGGACTGCACCCCGTTGAAGAGAGACGGGGCAAGACAAAAGGCCGCCGACTGCTTGCGCAGCGGCGGCCTCGTGCTCGAAGGACTCGAGGTGAGGCGCTCAGATGTTGCGCGTCACCTTCCCGGCCTTGAGGCAGGACGTGCACACGTTGAGGCGCTTGGGGGCGCCGTTGACGAGAGCACGCACACGCTGGATGTTGGGGTTCCACCGGCGGTTGGTCCGCACGTGGGAGTGCGAGACGCTCTTGCCGAAGATGGGGCCCTTGCCGCAAACGTCGCACACAGCAGCCACGGTCTCACTCCTGATCTTCAATGCTTCAACGCTCAGGCCGATGCCCGGCGTCAGGTCTTACCGCCCAGGCGCGGGGCGCTGGGCAACCCGAACACAATAGCGGACCTCTGTGCGGGCCCCCAAGCCGCGTTGGCGTGCGTTCCGGCACATGCCGCACTACTCGATACCCGGGGACTGAGTGTGAGACAGACGAGCAGTGTGTTGTATCTCACCACGCAGGGGGCGTGTGCTCCAGGCGGGTGTGGTGGTAGCGGTCTGACCAGCGCGCCGGTGGCCAGGATGCTCCATCGGTTCTCCGGCGCACTGAGCAAGGTCGCTGTGCGGGCACCCCGCTCCGGTGGGAGGAACGTGTCCGGGCAGGTACTCTGAAACCACATATCAACCCAAAGGCTCGGCCCAGCCATGAACCAGGCTCGCTGAACGCCTGCACATATGCAGATCATGCAATGGAACAGAAGGTGTTCGCAGCGTGAAACACATGGTGTGCCGGTCGTAGCCAGGACCCAGGGGAGGCGAAGATGGCGCAGTCGCAAGGACATCGCCCCGCTACCCCTGTCTCAGGGGCCCATGTGCTGCAGGGGGCCGCAGTGCGGCGCTGGATCGCGCTGGCGGAGATCGTTGCCGATCAGACGCGGGACCTCGTGGACATCCTCAATGTCTTCCCCGTACCGGACGCGGATACCGGAACCAACGTCCTGCTCACCCTGCGCTCGGCCTCCGACGCCCTCCATCGCCTGGGGCGGGCCGCTGATGCCGCCCAGGTGGCCCGCGCCGCAGCCGACGGCGCCGTTCGGGGAGCCCGCGGGAACTCGGGTCTTCTGGTCTCCCAGGCGCTGGCCGCCTTCGCCGACGTCTGCTCCGAGGGCCCCCTGACCCCACCGGCCTGCGCCCCGTCGAGCTCGTGCACGTCTACGAGGCCATGGCGGACACCACCTGGGCTGCGGTCTCCCGACCGGTCTCGGGGACCCCTGCTGTCGGTCGCTCGGGACGCGGCCACGGCGGCCCGCTCCGCCCTTGAGGAGGCGACGGCGAGCTCGCCCGCGACCCTGAGCCTCATCGCCGCTGCCGCCGCCTTCGGTGCTCAGGAGTCTGTTGTGGAGACGGCGGGACTCGGGCACGGCCCGGTGGATGCCGGGGGGCGGCCTTCATGCTGCTGCTGACCTCCCTGTCGGACACCATTGACGCGATTCAGGATGCCGGCGGCGGGACGGCTGAGGCCCCAGAGCTGCGCCAGGGCCACCAGGACGCCGACGAGCACGCCCCCTACACCGCCGTCGCCCGCCAGATGCTCACCGATCTGGCCGCGGGCGGGGTGCCGCACAGCGTGGGTCCCGAGCCCCCTGGGCATGTCCACCGGTGAGTTCGAGGTGATGTACCTGCTCGAGGCGACCGCGGTCCAGGCGGGTCAGCTGCGCCGAGACCTGGAGCTCATCGGTGACTCCGTGGGCGTCGTCGGCACCCCGGACGCCCTGGGCGTGGGGCTCTATCAGGTCCATGTCCACACCGACACGCCGCGCGCCGCTCTGCCGCACGCGGGCCGCGCCCGCCAGATCTGCATCCACCACCTCCACCCCACCGCCCTGGTGAGCTCCACAGACGAGCCTCCGTCCCCGTGGGGAGCGCTCGACTCCGACCCCACGGGGCACGTGGTCTCCTTCGAGCGCCTGGCCGCACGTCGGGCCGAGCGCAAGGCGAAGTCGGTGCGCATGCACCCCTCCCAGGCGGCCGTGCCCCGCCCGACGCCGGAGGAGGCCCCGCGTCTGGCCGTGCGCTCGCGGCAGTCCGGTGTCGGTGTCATCGCCTGCACCCGGGCTCCCGGGCTCATCGAGCAGCTCGCCCGCTCCGATGCCGCTGTCGTCCTCAACCCCGACCGGGAGGGGATCGCCCGTGCTGCCGCGGACCTGGGAGCCTCCCAGGTCATCGTGCTGCCCTGCGACGCCGCCTGTACCGAGGCGGCCCACGACGCCGCCCGCTTCCTGGCGGCTCGCTCCGCCGTCTCCACCGTCCGCCCGCCGGTGGGGACCCGGAAGTCGAGCACCGCGCGTGAGACCGCCCGTGCCGGGGTGCAGACGGGGACCCAGTCGGAGCGCTACGCGGCCGAGGGCATTCAGCTCCTCGTATGCGACACCGACGACGAGGCCCGGGTCCTGGCAGCTGCAGTCGCCCTGGCCGGCAGGGGGCGAGGAGGCCGAGCTGACCGAGCTGGCCCGTCGCGCCTGGAGCGCCGCCGCAGGGCTGCGCACCATCGCCCCTCAACGGAGCCCAGGCCGATGCCGAGGCCGTGGCTCGCGCCGTGGCCTCGGCGCTGCGGCCCTCCGATGAGCTGCTCACCGTCATCACCGGCCGCAACGCCGGCCGCGACGTCGGCGCCCCTGGCCGCCAGCGCGGCGGTAGGAGCCCGAGGGCACGTGATCGGTGAGGACGTGGAGGTCGCCGTCCACGCGGGCGGCCAGGAGCACCCCTGACGTTCTCATCGCCATCGAGTAGCCGTCTCCGGGCCCGCTGGGCGGCCGCGAGATCGCCAGCGGCTGCGAGCGGCTCGGGGTCATGAACGGCCTCGAGGCTCCTTCGTCATAGGGTGGGGTCGTGCCCAGCTCGTCTGATCGCTCAACCCGTACGCCCCGCCCCGGCAGCGTCGGACTTCTCGAGCGTCCTGCAGACCCGGCTCGTGGGCAAGCGCACGGCCGCCCAGCTCGCCAAGCAGGGGTGGAGACCGGGCGGACCTGCTGCGCCTGCTGCCCCGGCGTTATGACACCTGGGGGAGCTGACCGACATGCGCACGCTCGTCGAGGGTGAGCAGGCCACCATCCAGGCGCAGGTCGTGCGGGCCTCCTCCCGGCGCACCTGCTCCGGCCGGGTGCCGGCCCTCATGGAGGCCACCGTCACCGACGGCGCCTCCACCATGGACCTCGTCCAGTTCGGCGCGACGGGCCAGATGCGTGCCCGCGCCAGTCAGCTGGCTCCTGGAACCACCGTCCTCCTGAGCGGCAAGGTGGGACTTCACCGCGGACGCAAGCAGCTGTCCAACCCGCGCCTGTACGTCCTCGACGAGCTCGATGAGGCCGAGCGCGAGGCTCTGCTGGCCCGCCCCATGCCCATCTACCCGGGCACGGAGGCCCTCCCGTCCTGGTTGGTGGCCAAGGCGGTGCGGATCGTCCTGGACCAGCTCGAGCCGGGTGACGTCGCCGACCCCATCCCCGAGGAGCTGCGGCGCGAGGTGGGGCTGGTCGACGCCTACACCGCCTACCGCTGGGTGCACCGGCCCGAGGATTCTCACCAGTGGAAGGCCGCTCGAAGTCGACTGCGCCACGAGGAGGCCCTCATCCTGCAGGTCGCCCTGGCTCAGCGCCGAGCCCATCATGAGGCGACCCGTACCGCGGTCGCCTGGCCCGTACCGGAGACGGAGGACTCCCTGAGGGCGGATCTCGATGCCCGCCTGCCCTACGACCTCACCGCCGGACAGGAACGGGTCGGTCGGGAGATCTCCGCCGACCTGGCCCGCACCGTTCCCATGCAGCGCCTTCTTCAGGGCGACGTGGGAAGCGGTAAGACCCTCGTGGCCCTGCGCGCCATGCTCCAGGTGATCGGAGGGGGAGGGCAGGCCGCCCTCCTGGCCCCCACCGAGGTTCTCGCCGCCCAGCACCACTCCTCGCTGGAAGCGGTTCTCGGCCCCATGGCCCGACTCCGGGATGCTCGGTGGCGCCGAGCGCGCCACCCGCGTCCCACCCTGCTGACCGGCTCCACCCCCACCGCTCAGCGCCGTCGGATCCTCGCCGATCTGGCCGCCGGTGAGCCGGCGATCGTCGTGGGCACCCACGCCCTGCTGTCCGACACGGTGCAGATCCCCTTCCTCGGCCTGGTCGTCGTCGACGAGCAGCACCGCTTCGGCGTCGCCCAGCGCGACGCCCTGCGCGAGCGCGGCGGTCTCACCGACCCGGCCACCGGCCAGAGCCGCACGCCCCACCTGCTGGTCATGACCGCCACCCCGATTCCGCGCACCATCGCCATGACAGTCTTCGGCGACCTGGCCACCTCCGTCCTTGATGAGCTGCCCGCCGGACGCAGCGCCCGTTCCCCACCCACCTCGTCCCGTGGTCACGCATCTCCTGGGTGGAGGGAATCTGGCGGCGTGCAGCCAAGGAGGTCGCCTCCGGAGGGCGGGTCTATGTCGTCTGCCCACGGATCGAGGTCGACGATGAGCCCCGGCAGGTGCAGACGGAGGGCGCAGCGGCTTTCGAGACCGAAGACGGGCAGGGGCCGGAGCCGCTCACGGACGAGGGGAGCGGCTCGCATCCGGACCGCCCGCTGGCCGCCGTCGAGGAGTGGAGGCGGCGACTGGATGGTGAGCCCGCCCTGAGGGTATCGGCGTCGGGGTCCTCACCGGACGCATGAGCAGTGAGGGCAAGGCCGCCTCCATGGCGGACTTCGCCTCCGGCGCCACCCCGGTCCTGGTGTCCACCACCGTCATCGAGGTGGGGGTGGACGTGCCCGAGGCCTCCATGATGGTCATCCTGGACGCCGACCGTTTCGGCCTGTCCCAGCTCCACCAGCTGCGCGGACGGGTCGGGCGCGGCAGCAGACCGTCCCTGTGCGTGGCGGTCACCGGCGCGGAGGTCGGTTCCCACTGCCTTTCACCGGCTCAAGGCCTCGCCTCCACCACGGACGGATTTGCGCTGGCCGAGGCCGACCTCGAGCTGCGCAGCGAGGGTGACGTCCTGGGGGCCTCGCAGTCGGGCCGCGCCTCCGGCCTGGACCTGCTGCGCGTGACCCGCGACGCCCGGCTCATCGCCACCGCCCGGCGTGAGGCCGAGCGGATCGTGGCCGCCGACCCGCAGCTGAGTGAGCACCGCGCCCTGGCCGCGGCGATCGTTGAGCGCCTCGATGAGGAGTCTCAGGCCTTCCTCGAAAGAGCGTGAGAGGGTCGGGAGGCCTGTGCCGGAACGCGTCCCCGGCTCAGGTGGGTTCGGCGAACCAGATCGTGGTCTCGCCGTACCGCTTGTCCGCGAAGCGCTCCAGCCCCTCCGGCCAGGTCGGTTCCGGTGAGCGCGTCGAGCGCTCGACGGCGACGACGGCGTGCGGTGCCAGCCACGGGTCCTCACCCCGGGCCAGGGGGGTGAGGATCGCGGTGAGCTCCTCCTCGCTCAGCTCATAGGGAGGGTCGAGCAGCACCAGGTCCATCGGGGCGCCCGCCGGGCCGGCCAGGAAGGCGGCCGCCTTCGCGGTCACCGCCGACACCCCGCGCAGGCCCAGTGCCCGGATGTTGCGCCGGCAGGTCTCCGATGCGCCTCGCGAGGAGTCCACGAGCGTGACGTCGCCGGCTCCCTCGGCTCGCGGCTTCCAGGCCCAGCGCCCCGGAGCCCGCGCACAGATCCAGCACCCGAGCGCCGTCGAGCACCCCGTAGTGGTCCAGGCGGGCGAAAAGAGCCTCACGGACGCGCTCGGAGGTGGGGCGCGTCCCGGACCGGGGCACTCGATCCTGCGCCCGCCCACGGTTCCGGCCACGATCCTCGTCATGGGGCAGACCCTACCCGGCCTGGAACCCCGAGTCTCCTCCGGACGAGGCGCTCAGCCCTCCTCGGCCGGGGCGTGCTGACCGTAGCCGGTGTCCCGGATCTTGCAGTGCGACCGCCTCGATCTGCTCATTGGAGAGGATCTTTGGGGCTGCCGACGGCGAGCGTGCGCAGGTAGAGCTCACAGACCCACTCCAGCTCCTGGGCCAGGACGTAGGTGGCGGCCAGGTCCGGGCCGGTCACCACGGAGCCGTGGTTGCTCATGAGGGCCGCGGTACGTCCCTTCAGGGCCTTCTCGACATTGGCGGCCAGCTCGGGAGAGCCGTAGATGGCGTAGTCGGCCACCCGCACGTCGCTGCCGCCGAACATGCAGATGTAGTAGTGCACGGCCGGCAGCACGCTCACGCCCTCGAGGCTGGCCACGGCGGTGGCAGCGTAGGAGTGGGTGTGCACGACCGCCATCTGTCCGGTCGCCCGCAGCGCGGTCAGGTGCAGGTCCAGCTCGCTGGCGGGCTTGAGCGGCCCCTCGACCTGCTTGCCGGTGGCGTACTCGACCACGGCGACCAGGTCGGGGCGCATCTCCTGGTAGGGCAGTCCCGAGGGGGTGATGGCGACCAGGTCCCCCTCCCGAACGGACAGGTTGCCTGCGGTTCCGACGACCAGGCCGTCGTCGGACAGGTGTGAGCAGGCATCGGCGATCTGCTGTCGAGCGTCGTTGAGAAGCATGATGGGCTCCTTCCCCGGGGCGTACCGCTGCGCGCCCCGTTGCGTCAGAAGTGGTACCGCGGCATCGTCTCATGTTGGCGCTCTCATGTCTACGGTTTCATCTTTCTGTTTTCGGGCTTGACATGACCACTTGGTCGGGGTCATGCTTTGTTTGCGCTCACATTGATGTGGGTCCTGGTCATCGTCGCCCAGTGAAAGGAAACTTGTCATGCCCACCGCGTCATACCCTGCCATCGGAATCCGCCCCCTCATCGACGGACGCCGTCGTGGTGTGAGGGAGTCCCTCGAGGACAAGACCGCTCAGCTGGCCAAGGATGTCGCCGAGCTCATCTCCTCCCGCCTGACCTATCCCGACGGGAGCCCGGTGCGCTGTGTCGTCTCCGAGACCGCGATCGGAGGCGTGGCCGAGGCCAACCGCTGCAAGGAGCAGTTCCGCACCGAGAACGTGTGCGCCGACCTGACCGTCACCGCCTCCTGGAACTACATCACCGAGGTTCTCGACCTCGATCCCTCGATCCCGCACGCCATCTGGGGCTTCAACGGCACTGAGCGCCCGGGGGCCGTGACCCTGGCAGCCGCGGCCGCCGCCTACAACATGCTGGGCATCCCCTGCTTCGGCATCTACGGCCACGACGTGCAGGACGCCGACGACTCGGGCCTGACCGACGACGTCGTTGAGAACATCCTGCGCTATGTGCGCGCGCCCTGGGGGTCGGCCTCATGAAGGG
>BNJV01000564.1_pt1 | contig 39841 bp, 61 predicted proteins | sample 8540591 | NCBI WGS metagenome assembly BNJV01 (sample SAMD00202457, study PRJDB9452) | human saliva metagenome | host: Homo sapiens
TATGTCCACCTAGAGGGAAAAATTACTACAAAATTTTATGAGCCCATATATACCATTAAGATTAGAGCCAGAGCCCCCTGTGCCCCTGCCTTGTCAAGCCTTCGCTATCGCTTGGCTCTCCGCAGGTTCACTCAGTGTTACCTCTACTACCTAGAGCATGTTCGCTCTGCTCAACCACATTCACACCAGTAGCCACCTCAGTGTCCTTCGGTGTGGGGTTAATGACAGTATACGAGAACTTAATTTTCAATCCACCTGACGTGCAATTTGTACACCACAGGAATACATTAGCACTCTTTAGTCCACCTACAGTAGACATAGTGTACAAATCGTATAGAATAACCAGTGAACTACCTATGGTTCACTCCGTGCTCCGTCCTATGGACTACACGTCGTTCACGAGGAGTACCGACAGAATACGAATGGCGACTACAAACGACTACCTGATGGATAACTTCAGAACTAGCTAAGATGTACTTTAGTCCACTAAAGGATATCCAACTGTTCTCCACAGGCAGTCATTGTTGTGCACAATTAGTCTCTTTTTGATTGAGGGCTATGGACAGCCCTTGAGAGCCTAATTGCACACAACACGACAGCACAGATAGGTACGCTATAGGCAATCGGAAGTAATACGACCAGAGTACACAGTAGTGTTCCGTGTAGGACAGTGATGTACCTAACGACAGCTTCGGTTCGTTCTACGAACTCACCTGACCACTGGAAAAGCCAATGGGCACAACGTAGTTCTAATGAGGGTACTAACAGCAATACTCCAGTATCCATACAGTGCACACGTTGCACACAATGGGTACTGCTATAGTGCTGTAAATAAATACCACAATGTAAAGCTAGCGTGGTATACTAATGACAAATAAAGAATTAGTTTGTCGTGCTAAAGGAGATCATCAACGACAGCTCACAACTTTGATTATTAACAACACAAAAGGAGTCAACAAATGTTCATAGTATGTATGCTTATCATTGCTCTATGGTGTCTCTATCAGATATTAACGCAAGGTAGCCATAAGGGACTAGCGACAATCTTAATAATCATAGTGGTAATACTTCAAGTGTTCAATTTGTCGAATTATGGACAAGGCGACGATGATAACTATAACGACATTCAGATAACAAACGGACGCATAAAGTAAAGAATAAAAGATAACCCTTAGAATTCTAATTGAGCTCTAAGGGTTATCTTTTGTGTGTTATATATTTTAGATCGTGGTAGATTAATCTCTATTAAATAGGTTACTAGGTTTAATTGTATATGTTCCGTCGTCATTAGGGAGCACTATGCCTTTTGTCGCTATCTCATAAAACCATAAATTCACGAATAGCCTTGCTTATATTTCCATCTTTACAAACTGATTGAAAGCCTTCTTTTAGCTCATGAGGAATACGAATAGAAATAGTAGTATCAGCGTCAAGACTAGCATAGTAATATAATAATTGATAATTCTTTTTCCATAAGTTGCCACCCCTTAAGAATAGTAAAAATAATATTAATTTCACCTATAGTATAACACAAGTATAAACAAAATGTAAATACAAAATAACTGAAAAATTTATATAAAAAGTTGCTACTTTTTGTATTGACATTATGTATTAACAAGTGTATAATGTAATTAAAGATAAGGGCTCAGCCCTAAAAATTTTTAAATGCTATGTACTAACAAACGTACAAACAGAAAGGCGGACACTATGGACACTATTCACATTGCAGTAAACTTCACATTTGATATGCTATTTAATCTATTAAGCGAGAGAGCTTTATGACACATTGAGAGTTATTGCGAGTCATCATAAAACTAACGAATTTATGGCACTAGCTCACGAGGTAGGCTATAGAGAAACGACTAAAGAAGAATATGAAAGTATTCTAAGAAACAACTGCACACTAAACGAGCAAGCGGAAGCACTAACACGCATCTTGACTCTATCAGATTTTGAAGCATTTCTATTACAGGAAGAAACAGAAATTTACTATTTCTTAGGGTATTCCATTAGATGAAGATGGCGAACCATTAGAAGCATAAGGAGATATAACAATGATGACACTAACAGGAACATTCACATTTGACGATTTAATTAGCTTATCACGAGGGCAAACACTAGAAATATTACTAGAAATCAGAGCTCAAGGGCTACAAGATGAATTTGAAGCGGTAGCCGATGAAATAGGCGACTGGAACGAAATATACAGTATGTTAAATGGTATGTCAATACCTGAATTTTTAGGAATAGAAGAAGAGAAAGAAGAATGATACTACTATCAATTATTGTCGGAGGTATAACCCTTTGGGCTCACATTTGCCTACAAATGGACGACTAAATTTTTAACCACCATGTAATAACAAAAATGTATATACAAGGAGCATCTTATGAAACTAGGTCAAGGACTGCAAGCATTTATAACGAAATACGGAAGAGTGATATTAGACAAAAAAGGCAGTAAATGGGACGTATTCACAGCCCTTGAAACTACTGTAAGTCAAATCACAGGTACAACAATAGAAATATTGCATGAAGAAAGTGCATACATTCTATATCAAGATAATAAGCAAGTGGAATGGGTAGGCGATGGGCCTCAAAATATACGAGCTTCATTTGTTAGGGGAAGCCTTGCAAAAACTGATACAAGAAAAAGGCTATAAAATTCAACTCACAGAAGAATAAGGAGTACCACCATGAGCACACATGAAAACCTAATAACAACATATGAAAAGTACATGATCGAAGCCGATGAAATGATAAAAGACGCATACGCTACAAAGATAAAGCCTGAGTATGAAGAAGTAGACATTCTAAGGGGTAAACTCTTAGCAATCAGAGACATAACTTCAAACGAGTTCATAGGCAAGAAAGCCAAAGAGAAAGCCGACGAATTGGCTTACATGGTAACTGACTTATAAGAAAGGAGTTAAACCATATGACAAAAAAGGAACTAGAAGCACAGTGCAGACAATTCCAAATAACAGGCAGGCAACTAGCAAACACTCTGCAACAACTAAAGGCAAGCATAAAGCGTATTGAAGAGGAAGCCAAAAAGAATGATGGGGAGTTGTCGCCTACGGAAGCAATGCGACATGAAACACTTCAGAACCTCTATACAAAAAAACTTGCGATAGCGTAGCAGGAATATTTGTTATGTTCCATTAAAAATTACAACTGAATAGACCTATTGAAAACCATTGAAACACAATAGGTCTATTTTTATACCCAATTTTAGGCTCAAGGGTGGACAAGAGATATAAGGCGGTAAGCCTACAGCCGACCACTGGAAAGGATAAGACATATGAATACGAACACCATAGACCAACAAATAGAACTTGAAAAGCATTATACAACCATAGCTCAAGAGACCTTTAAGAAACGACTGAGCAAGCAAGAAATCAAGGGCGAATTACTAGCCAACCATTAGGCTCAGGCTTGAAAAAGTTATTTGTCGAAGCTCTAGCAACAAACATAGAGACATGGATAGAGGACAATACCAAGCCTAAAAGAGGGGTGGGCAAGAAATATAGGGAGCTACTAAAAGCAATGCTTGAAGCCTTTGGAATGCAAAATTTAGTACTTAATATTTGTGCGACAGTCCTAGAGCGTGCAATTAATGAGACCCTAGCGACCGACCATAAGGCAAGCGTATCGAGTTGTGCATATTTCATAGGCAACAGTTTATATTACAATGCTCAAACTGAAGCATTCTTAAAAAGCAAGACGAAGAGGGAACACAAGTCAATCGTATTCAAGATGGACTAGATAAGAGAACACTGGGCTATCAAAAGACAAGACATATTAAAGGCATTATGAAGAAAAATAAATTTGAATGGGTAAAGTACGAAAAGTCAGCGGTAGTCAATCTAGGACTAGACATTTTATATATCTTAATTCAATCAACAGACCTCATCAAGACAAGTGAAGCTAACGATAGAGTTAAATTCCTTGAACCTACGCAAATATTACTAGACACATACAGATATAACGCAGATTACATTAGCCAGTTTATCACTGATCGCACTCCGACAATTATAAAAACCTAAGAAATGGAACGACTTGAGTCAAGGGGGATACTATGGGGCAATGGCTAAAAGACTTCATTTCATGAGAATTAGTCATATTGTCGGTAAAACCAAAGTAGTCAAAAAGCTACATCAAAAAGATACGAGATATCGACTTGAGCAAGATATATAGTGCAGTCAATGCAATCTCAAGAGACACCATATCGTATAAATAAAGATATGTATGAAGTCATTGAAGCAATCATTAATCAAGGTGGTGGGTTAGCAGGTATAGCAAGTATGGAACCTCATGAGCCAGAACCGACAAGAAAATTTAAAAGAGACTAAGCAAGAATACGGAAAGCGTTTTCATGAATGGTTAGAGATTGAATTGTCAAGACGTAGTAAAGCTATCAGAGCACTAAGACTCTTCAGATACGCTAAAGACTTCAAGGGATATGACAATATCTATTTCCCTTGTAACATCGACTTCCGTGGGCGTATATATCCAATACCACTCTTCAACCACCAAGGGGACGACTTTATGAAATCATTGATCATCTATAGTAACCCCTGTACCACTCATGGATAGTCAAGATATAGAGCTCTTATACTGGCAAGGAGCGAACCTATGGGGTAACGACAAAGTATCTCACGCAGAGCAAGTGGAATGGGTAAAAGATCACCACTCTCATATTGTCGACAGTGCAAAGCACCCTTTGACTACCTATGGTGGACTGAAGCAGATGAACCACTACAGTTCCTAGCATGGTGTATGGAATACGTTAAGTCCCTTGAGTACTTCGAGGAGTTCAAGACATATGAGGGCTATAGTTGCCCATTAGTAATTGCCTATGATGGCACTTGCTCAGGCTTACAGCACTACTCAGCAATGCTTAGAGATGAAGTAGGTGGAAGTGCAGTGAACCTTGTCGACCATGAGCGACCTGCCGACATTTACCAACAAGTGGCAGATAAGGTACTCAAGATTGTCGAAAAGGACGCTATGAGCGGTACTCTTGACGAAGTACAAAAGGAAGAAGTTGGTGGTGGTCAACGAGTACACTTTGGAACACGCTCAATGGCTCAAGCATGGTTAGCTCATGGAGTAACACGTAAGGTAGTCAAACGGAACGTCATGACACTAGCATATGGAAGTGGTCAATATGGCTTCCAAGAACAGATCTATGAGGATACGACAAAAAGGTAACATTCACTTCAAACGATTTGAGAAGCCGTGTGCAAAATACATGGCAAAACTGGTATGGCAAGAGGTACAAAACAACAGTAGTAAGTGCTACAGAGGGCATGAAGTATCTTAAAGCACTAGCAAAGGTACTCACTAAGCATGGGCTACCTGTGAATTGGTGGACACCATTAGGACTACCAGTACAACAACAGTATCTCAAATTGGTACAAAAGAGCTTCCGTACACGCTTCGGAGACATGGTGAGTTGAGAGGATACTACCAAGATGTAGCAGATGATGAAAGCCTAGATGCTAATGGTCAGAAGAATGGTGTAGCACCAAACTTTATCCATAGTCTTGATAGCACTCACTTAATGATGACAGTAAATGAAGCAGGCTTGTCTAACTACACAACAATTCACGACAGCTTCGGTACATCACTAGGTGAAGCAAGACACCTACAAAAAGTTATTCGTGAGCAACTATATAAGTTATATACAGAGTACTCACCTATAGAAGAATTCAAGAAATATGTAGAAGAAATGACTGGTGAAGATTTGTCGGATATTCCTGAACCACCTAAAGGGAGCTTAAAGCTAGAGAATATCTTAACAAGTAGCTTCATTTTTCCACTAATCAGAATTAATGTATCCACGAGATAGAGAGGAGCACTCAAGCTCTTCTTTTCGTGGCACTAGAGTTAATGAAAGGAGCATAAGTTAATGGACGCAATAAACACGAAAACAATCACACTAGATTATGACACCTACTTAGGGGAATTATCAAGTGCAAAAAAGGAAGGCTACTACACAGCTATTAGAACTAAGGTAGAAGAAAAATAAACACTACCAAAAAGACAATGCAAAAAGTTAAGAGAAGCTGATACAAGGATAGCAATCTATGACAAAACATTAAGAGATGAATGGGATAAAAGCATATATCTCAAGGAAAAGTATAGAACTTCTTGAAGATCAAAAAGCAATCTATAAGTTTTTATCAGGCTTATTCCTACTGCTTCTACTGTTTTCTGAAGCAATCAAAGCATGGTTATTGTAAGGAGAAACTAAATGAAATACTTAATTGACATGAGAACACTAACAGTAATCAGCATTGAGCTTGATGACACAAACCCTAATGATTATTCGTTACTCTACGATATAGAGACAACAACTGGAAGATTACTACCACCAGCTGTTAAAGAAATATTGCTAAATGAGGAGATAAAATACTAATGATTACTTTCAAAACTTTAATCAAACTATGCAAAGAGCTTATCGAAGAAAAGAAAGAGCTTCAAGAAGAACTAGAGAGCACTAAGCACGAGCTCTTTTACACTAAAGCACACAATAGATTTCTAAGTGAAGCCTTAGTTGAGTTACAAAACGAAAAAAAGAAAAGACCTTGAGAAGCGTATAGAAAAAAATTGAGGAACGCTTAATGCCTAAAGATACTACAGTAGAACCTGATGAACAGTTAAAGCGTTACAAATGGTATAACTCAACAGAATTTACACAAGAAGAACTCTTAAAGAAACTAGGAACAGGAGTGCTAGTTGAAGTTATACTAGATCCATTTAAAGATAACAAATGGCAAGACCCTGAAGAAACAGAAGTTAAAACTGTAAGAGTACGTTATATATCAAAAAAATGTACTTGGGAAAACAGTACTATCAATAGGTGAATTATATTATAGACACTGGTTTAGAATAATTTAGGAGAACTAATGACAAAACGAAAAAGAGCTAAAAAGAGTAAACTGGTTACCAAATCAAGTACACTACAGAAAACTACAATTACTATTCTTAATTCAAACTTATTTAACAGGAAATTGGAGATAAACATCATGACTACAAATAGCAAACACTACGAAACACTTAACATTCAACCTTGGGAAATCATGGAAGCAAACTTCACCACTGAAGAATTCATTGCGTACCTCAAAGGAAATATCATCAAGTACGCATTACGTTCCAAAAGGTCAGGACTTAGCTGACGCACAAAAAAATTAGACATTATGCAGAGAAGCTCATTGAAGTCCAAAAGGGACGTCCAGTAATCGCAATAGACAAACCTGAAGAGATAGATGAACCAACGCTTGTAGAATGCAAGAAAGAATACACATATAAAATTGGTGATCGTGTATTGGTTAAACCTAAGATTGAACGTACAACAATGAAGGGTACCATTATTAGAACACCAGTAGATGACGAAGATGTATTCTGTAACGATAATTACGTTGTCGAATTAGATAGTGAATACAATGGTTGGAAAGCAACTTTAGAGAATGAATTGGTAAAAAGTAATAATGCATGGTATGCAGAAGATGAAGAACTAGAAGCACTAACCAAAGAGGAAAGCAAACCTAAAGGATCATTTAGTGGTAAGTGATAGTGCATGGTTTGCATCTGAAGATGACTTAAAGCACTACTACCAGTAGGGACTGTAGTAGTTGTTACAGAAGAACACGACAACAATCGTATAGTAGACCTTGAGGAAGAGAAGCTTTTAAATACGACAATTAAAAATATTGGTCAACGATACGTACTTCACGATACACGAGTAGGTATAACAGCAGATGGCTGGTGGAGACGTCATTTTAAAATCGTAAAGGAGAACTAAGATGGAACCAATCATCAGTCCGTGGACAATCTTTTGCATTATCACACATTGAGACAATAAGAGCACTTATTTATATCTTAGCAATAATTGGTGTAGCGATACTAGGGACGTTCTTTAAAGACATGACAAGGGCACCAAAGATAGCAATTAGTACTATAACTGTAGTATTACTTTTAGTAGCAATTTTATTACCAAATAAAGAGGTGCTAATTGCTATGTATATTGCTAACCATGCGACACCTGAGAACATTCAAATGCTAATCAATACATTTATTAAATAAGGAAATAAGATAATGCAACTAACGAAAAAAGAAGAAAAAGAATTAAGAAGTTATCTTAGTGAGAAATGTACAGATTATAAATTAAGAAAAACTTATTGATAGGACACCAAAAGTACCTAAAAATTATAAACAAGGACATGGACTGGGCAATAGAGTGGGAATGTAAATTCAGCAGAACATACAAGTGTATTGATGGGAGATACTTTAAATTATCATGGCTTATCCTTCTAGGAGAAAAAGAAACCTGTAGGTATAACATTCACAGAGGTAAAGGAGAACTAATGGCACGAACAAGCACAAAGAAAGCACAAGAAGCAGAAACAATCACACTGAATGGTGAGCAAGTGCTCATCGAACTGATTAACGACAACGCAGTAATTCCTGAAGCAAAAACTGAAGGAGCAGGATGTATGGACATTGCAATTCCAATGGCAGTCTCAGTGCCGCCAGTAGCAGTCCAATCGAAAGCTACAGAAATTCCTTTAGGCTTCAAAGTATTAGTACCAAAGGGACACACATTGCGGATCCAGTTGCGTTCCAGTGTAGGACGAGACTATCCAATCGCACTGGCAAATACTGAAGGAATTGTCGATGAGGACTTCTGAGGTGAAGTAAAGTTATACATTCGCAACTTCAGTAAACACATTGTCTACCTTGAAGAAGGACAACGTATCGCTCAGTGCTGGTTAGAAAAGACACAACCAATGACTTTTGTCGAAGGTGAAGTCATCGAGGATACTGAACGAGGAACTGAAAGCGGTTCCACAGGAAAATAAGGTTATCTAAGGGCACTCTTAATGAGTGCTCTTTTTGTCAAGATTTATAAAGGAGAAAACTATATGGCAAAAACAAAACTAGGTAAAGATTTTAAGCTAAATGGTACAGCTTGTTGGGCTCACACTGATAGCCCTGAGACGTACGAAGGTAATGAACTTGGGTATTCTATCATGGTTCAATTAGAGTCCGATGAGAAAACCGAAGCATTCAAGAACGCACTAGAAGAGTACTTCAATGAAGTTGTAGATCAACTAGAAAAGAAACCTAACCGTAAAGTACCAATGAACTTGTCTGTTAAAGAGGACAAAGAGTATGGTGAGTGCTTCAAAGCTAAGACAAAACATGAGTACAAAAACAAGCAAACTGGTGAACTCATTAAGAAGAAACTTGCATTATTCGACAAATATGGTGAGCCACTTCCATTAGGCACTAAGATTGGTAATGGTTCTAAAGTACAAGTAGCAGTTACAGCGTCCCCTTATGTAATGAATGCTAAGAACTATGGTATTACTTTACGACTCAATGCAGTACTTGTAAAAGACCTTAAAGAATATGGTAATGGTAGTGCGGACAGCTATGGCTTCGATATAGAAGATAAAGGTGAAGTAACTGACACAGATGACGTTGAATGGTAATCACTAATGGCTAGAGGTTGGAGCCTCAGTCGCTTAGGGGCTTCAAAAAGCGAGTCGATAAGAGCACTAGAAGCAACTTTGAGAGTCAAGTAAAAGCTAACCTTGAGAAAGCAAAAGTACCCTTTGAGTATGAGACATTAAAGGTTCCCTATACGACAAATCATTACTATAAACCTGACTTCATTTTGTCGAATGGAATTATTGTCGAAGCCAAAGGGCTTTTTCTTCCTGAGGACAGAAGCAAGCACTTAACAATCAAGAAGCAACACCCTGAGTTAGACATAAGATTTTTATTTATGAATGATCAATACATAAGCACTAAGACAAAAAGCCAATAGGTATAGCGACTGGTGCAAAAAGAATGGCTTCCAGTATCACATTGGTACAGTCATTCCTAAGAAATGGCTAGAGGAAGAAAAGAGGTGAAACCAATTAAAAAGCTATGGAAAACTAAAAGAGCGAAAAGAAACTAAATATATCAAAAGTAACTCAATATGCATTGAACGACAAAGACACTAAAGTTATTCTACGGAATAGTCAAAAGGCAGGCTACTTATTCTTCCCTCATCACTACTTGATCACAGCCGATGGAGCTATCAATAAGTTCCGTCCTGAAGAAGCAGTAGCATTTGGTGAAGTTGCTCACTATGACACTACCATTAGTGTTCTAGCTGACATCACTGAGGAAGCACAGGCAAGCCTTGAAGTAGTAATCAATGCATTGCAAGAGAAATATAAAGGAGCTGAGGTAGTTGAGTGAGACTAGAGAGGAGCTTAGAGAATACCAGTGCATGATGGACAGAAAACATAGGTCTATCACTATTCATGCTAAGCGAGTCGAGCTCTATGAAGTTGAACTAGAGGACATCTCAGAGAATGACGCAATAGTAACTGTAACTGAGATGATTAATAGTAACGACATCAAACCTGACGACTCAGAAGTAACCATTGAAGATATGGACATCAAATGAGTACTTCAGAAATTCTAAGAGCTCATCTTCCGTGCCCTGATTGTGGATCATCAGACGCACTCAGTGAATACACAGATGGGCACACATATTGTTATTCATGTAATGCACTGCATAATAGCGATGAAACAGAACCGACAACTAAGTATGATGACTTCATTAGTGATTTGTCGTTAAAACCTTTGAAGGCAAGAGGTATCACTGAGAGTACTTGTCGTAAATATCAGTACTACTTTACGAACTACAAAGGTAAGCCTTGCCAAGTTGCTAATTACTTCGATGAGAATGGAACTCTTGTCGGACAAAAACTACGCTTCCAAGACAAGTCCTTCGCAGTCAAAGGAAAGCTCAGTACGACATTCTTTGGACAACAACTGTACAACAATGGGGTACGACTCATCATTACTGAAGGTGAAATCGACTGCTTAACAGTTAGCCAACTACTGGGCAATCAAGAGCCAGTCGTAAGTATTCCCTGTGGAGTACAGAGTGCTAAGAAGGTATTTGAAGCTAACCTCAAGTGGCTTGAAGCCTTCAAGGAGGTAGTAGTCGTATTCGACAATGATGACGCAGGACGCAAAGGTGCAAAAGAAATTGAAGGCATTTTGTCTCCTGAGAAGCTCCGTATAGCTGTATTAAAGCAGTACAAAGACCCCTAATGAGTATTATATCAACAACAAAGGTAATGAGCTTTTAGAAGCTCTAGAGAACGCTAAGAAGGTAACACCTGAGAACATAATCAATGCTGATACGTTACTTGACGACCTCTTAGAGGAGCCTGAAGAAGTAACTGGATACTCCCTTCCGTGGACTGTAAAGGCAGACAAGATGATACGAGGAGTACGCAAAGGTGAAATCACAATGCTGACCGCAGGGACTGGTATAGGTAAGTCCACAATGATTAGAGAGCTAGGCTATCACTTAGTTATGGATCATGGCTTAAAGATAGGCTCAATGATGTTAGAGGAGAACGTCCTTAGGACTTCTAAAGGCTACATCGGTTTATACCTAAACAAACCAGTACACCTTAGTCGTAAAGGTATAACTAACGACCAATACACGGAAGCATTTAATCACACTTTAGGAACTGGTAAGTTTGTCATGTATAACCACTTTGGTTCCCTAGACAACTCATCAATTCTTAATGCTATTCGCTATATGGCTGTAACAGAGAAGTGCGACTTTATCCTTATCGACCACATAAGTATAGCTGTGAGTGGCATTGAGAGTAACAATGAGCGAAAACTTATCGACATACTTATGACACGCCTGAGACAACTATGCGAAGAGCTAGGGGTAGGACTTATCTGTATTTGTCATCTTAAACGAGGAGATGGCAAGAAGAGTGCTGAAGAAGGCGGAAGTATCTCTCTAGAGGACTTGCGAGGGAGTCAAGCAATAGCTCAGTTGTCGGACACAATTATAGCACTAGAACGCAATCAGCAGGCTGACAGTGATATCAAGAAAAATCTAGTGCAAATACGAGTATTAAAATGTCGACAAACAGGGGACACAGGAATAGGTGGAAAACTTTGGTTTAACAAAGAGAGAAACCGATTAGAAATTCTAACGCAGACCTAATGAACGACATAGAAAGTGATAATGAGGGTAGCTGAATTTTGAAACCTAATGAGAAGTTCGTAGAGTGGCTAGAAGATGAAGTAGCCAATGCTAAGAGTGAAATGAAAGAAGCATTGTCGCACTTAGACCACGACCGAGCTCAAATTAAATATGTAACGCTATTGAAAACCTATAACAAAACTAAGGAGTTAGCACTATGAAAATACCTGTAATGGGTAAAGGTGTAACACTAACAGAACTTCCTAATGAAATTGCAGTATTCTTTGAGATTGGTAATTGTAAACAGCACTGTGAGGGTTGTCATAGTCCTGAACTATGGACGGACGAAGGAGCCCAATGGTTGACTGTAGATGAACTGAAAAACTACATCAAGACTCAAAGAGGTATTACAGCAGTTGTCTTTATGGGCGGTACGACAAACTATGAGATTGACCCTGAAGAATTCCTTGAGAAAATCGTAAAGCCTATCTCTAAGGAATATCCAGTAGGGCTCTATCATGGCTGTATTGAATTCCCATATGACAAAGAGCACTTAACATGGCTCAAGATTGGACGTTATATTGAATGTCAAGGTGGCTTAGCAAGCCCAACGACCAATCAAAAAATGTTTTACAAGTTACCTAATGGCGAGTGGACTAATATTACATCATTCTTTACAAAGGAGACTAATGGCTAAAAAAATTACTTAATAAACTAACAGACAACCAAATTCAAACAAAAGTAAACTTCATCAAGAACTATATGGACTCCTTCAATACTGCTGATGGCTCTATTGTCGACCCTAACAGTAATGTCGATGGAAAGAACATAGGTATTCTTGAGAGTGAATTATATAAGTTCGAGACAATTCAGATTAATAGAGCAATGGTAGAAGATAAGCTATCTGAAATGTTTGGTAGTGAGTATGCTCACCAGTATGAACAAGACATCAAAAACCATCTCATTTATATTCACGATGAGACTTCTTTGAGACCATACTGTGCAAGTATTAATATGTTCCCTTATTTATTCGAGGGTACTAAATCTTTAGGTGGCACTTCAACTGCTCCAACAAACCTACAGTCCTTTTGTGGTAGCTTTGTAAATCTTGTCTATCAAGTAGCCAGTGGCTTCGCAGGTGCAATCGCAACAGTAGAATTCTTAATGTACTTTGACCACTTTGCACGCAAGAGTTATGGCGACAACTACTTAGATACAAATGCTAAAGAGTTGCTCAAGAGCTACAAGGTGTAGTCTATGCGATCAATCAACCTGCAAGTGCAAGAGGTAACCAAAGTGTATTCTGGAATATCTCAGTATTCGATAAGTTCTACTTTGAGTCCGTCTTTGGTGAATTTACATTCCCTGATGGAGACAAAGCGAACTATACAAGCATTGCTAAACTTCAAGACTTCTTTATGAACTGGTTTAGAGAAGAACGAGAGAAGGAATTATTGACATACCCAGTGCTCACAAGTGCAGTGCTTGTCGACAAAGAAACTGGTAAACCTAAAGATGACGAGTTTGCTCATATGTTAGCTAAGCACATGAGTAAAGGCTTATCCTTCTTTGTCTACCAAAGTGAAAGTGCAGACAGCTTAGCAAGTTGTTGTCGACTTCGGAACGAACTTGCAGATAACACTTTTAGCTACACTTTAGGTGCAGGTGGTGTATCTACTGGTAGTGTACAAGTTATCACTATCAATATGAACCGCTTTATTCAGAAACACCATAAAGGCGACTATGCATTCATTGATTTAATCAAGAGAGTACAAAAGTATCTAATGGCACATCGAGCAGTCATTGAGGACTACTTAAAGGCAGGCTTACTTCCTGCTTACAGTGCAGGCTTTATTAGTTTAGACAAACAATTCTGTACTATCGGCATTAATGGAATGTTAGAAGGTATGGAATATTTAGAAGTAGACCCAGTAGCTGATCCTGAATTATACATCAAGACAGTTGGTGGCTTCTTAAATCAAATCTACACACTCAATAAAGAAGCCTATAAGGACTATAAGATACGTTTCAATACAGAATTTGTACCTGCTGAGAACCTAGGTGTAAAGAATGCTAAATGGGATAAAGCAGATGGCATTAAGACTAAACGAGACTGCTATAATTCCTATTTCTATCCAGTAGAAGCTACAGACATGACTATCCTAGACAGACTCAAGCTACATGGTAAAGACATGGTTAAGTACCTTGATGGTGGTAGTGCTTGTCATCTTAACATCGCTCAATTATTGACTGAAGATCAAGCCTATAAACTACTTTGTCTAGCAGGTGAATATGGCTGTAATTACTGGACATTTAATTGTCTTGTAACCATTTGTGATAACTGTGGCTACATCAATGTTAATACTGAAGATCACTGTACGAAATGCGGTGAGCGAGAAAAGATTGACTATGGTACACGAGTTATTGGTTACCTAAGACGAGTTAGTAATTATTCCGAAGGTAGACGTAAAGAACACGCTACACGAAACTATATGAAAAAATAAAGGAGAAAAATATGCTTTTAACAATGTTATATCGCTTAGAGTCGACAGTATTAGAAGTAGGAGCATGGCTACGTTTAAAACAAAAAGAAGCTCTTCAAAAATTAGTTAAGAAAAATACAACTTTAGTACATTCTTTAAATAAGAAAAATATGTATCTTGAAGGTTTAATTGATGATAACAGTATTGATATTGAGAGAACCACTAAAGAGATTAATCGCCTTAAAGATTTATTGAGAAAATACTAATGTTAATCTTTGACATCGAGACAAATGGACTTCTTGATACTGTAACTAAAGTACACTGCATGGTAGTTTATGACACTAAAGCAGACAAATTCTATGAGTACAGACCTACAGAGATTGAGCAGGGTGTACAGAAACTTTTTACAAGCCGACAAGATCTGTGGGCACAATGTTATTGCCTTTGACGTTCCATGCTTGAGAAGCTCTATGGAGTTAAATTTGAGCATGAAAAGGTAGTCGATACAGTTATACTAGCACGACTTGTCTATTCCAATATTAAAGATGTAGACATCGGTCTAATGAGAAAAGGAGTACTACCTAAGAAACTCTATGGGCGATACAGCTTAGAAGCCTTTGGGTACCGATTAGGGGTACTCAAGGGAACCTACAGCGAAGATAATGAAGGCGATGTATGGGCAGTCTTTAATGAAGATATGCTTGCCTACAATAAGCAGGACGTAGTGGTAACTACTAAGCTGTATGACAAACTTGTCGATAAGGGCTTCACTGAGCACGCTTCAATGATTGAACACAAGGCTCAATGGTTAATGCAAAAACAAGAAAAGAATGGCTTTCCATTCGACAAACAAAAAGCATTAATACTTGAAGCAGAGCTAAGAGAAGAACTAGAGCGTATCACTAAAGAGCTCACTCAATATGTACCACCAATTCCTGATCGCATTTTCATTCCTAAACGAGACAACAAAACTCTAGGCTATAAAGCAGGAGTACCAGTGCAAAAGTATAAGGTATTTAAAATCAATTCGCGAGATCAACTAAAGTATATTTTAGGGGATCATTTTAAATACCAGTGGTTAGACTCAATGTACGAAATCGAAACTGATGAGGACGGAGAGGAGACCAATAGGAAACCTCAAGTTAGACGAAGAGAGCCTACAGTCAATTATCAATGATCCTAAAGCCAGTGATGAAGTACGATATATAGCTAAGCTCTATAGTACTGCATTTATGTTATCTAAACGCTTAGGACAATTAGCAGATGGTAAACAAGCATGGCTCAAACTCTTAGGAGACGACAATAAAATTCATGGAAAGGTAAACCCTAATGGGGCAGTATCAGGACGAGCTACTCATAGTAACCCTAATGTAGCTCAAGTACCTGCTATTGATAAACCTTATGGCTATCAATGTCGAGAACTCTTTGGAGTACCTGAAGGGTGGTACCAAGCAGGTATTGACTGTTCAGGCTTAGAGCTTCGTTGTCTAGCTCACTTCTTAGCACCATTCGACCACGGAGCGTATGCTCACGAGATACTAAATGGTGATATTCATACAGCTAACCAAATGAACGCAGGACTTGAGACAAGAAATCAAGCAAAAACATTCATCTATGCATTCCTCTATGGTGGCGGTAATGCAAAGATTGGTGAGATTGTCGGAGGAACCGAAGAGGACGGAAAGAAACTCAAGGCTAAGTTCTTAAAGAATACACCTGCAATCAAGAAGCTATCTAGTACCATTAAGGATACCTTAGCACCTTATGATGTATCAGCAAGATGTCGCAGATATAAACGTAAGTGGCTCAAAGGGCTTGACGGAAGAAAACTTCATGTACGCTCATTGCATAGTGCATTGAACCTCTTATTGCAATCAGCAGGAGCTCTTATCTGTAAAGAGATGGACGACAAGAACTGAAGAACGTTTACAAGAACTAGGCTTAAAAGCATTCATGGGACGAGACTATTGTCTCATGGCATGGATCCACGATGAAATTCAGGTAGCTTGTCGCACTAAAGAAATTGCAGAGATTGTCGTTAAAGAAGCACAACTTGCAGTACGAGACGTACAAGAAGAGTTTAAATTTAGAATTCAATTAGATACCGAAGGTAAAATTGGTAGGAACTGGGCGGAGTGTCATTAATGAAAATAACAAAAGAATTACAAAAGAAGTAATGGCAGTCGTACTTATTAATGAGCAACTAGGCGACTTAGTGGACGACTGGGGCATTACTAAATATTTACCTGAAGAACTACAAGAGAAAAATAAAGAGTTCTTCTTATGTTTAGTTCAGTACAAAGAACTATTAAATCAATGGAGTGAAAAGAATTTACAACACGAGGAGCAGAATGGCGACAAAGACGAAGAAAACAAAACTACTCATTGACGCAGACATGATGATTTATCTTGCTCTTCAAAATGCAGAAACAGAGCACGACTGGGGAGATGGCTTTTATACACTTCATGCTTCCTTCCCTGAAGCTACTATAGGCTTTGACAGTCATCTAGCAGAGCTAGTACCACTTGTCTTAGATCACTGGAATATTGAGGGTGAGTATGAAATCATCATGGCTCTTACAGACCTGAAACATAACTTTAGAAAAGACATCAGCCCTGAGTATAAAGCTAACCGAAAATCTAAAAGACGACCAATGATGTTCATACGTATGAGAGATTGGGTCATTGAGAACTTCAATACGCTTATCATTGATAACCTTGAAGCTGACGACTGTATCGGTATTAGTGCAGACAAGGACTCTATCATGATCAGTGGTGATAAGGACTTCAGAAGTATTCCTTGTCGGTTCTATGACTTCATGCGTAATGAGTTCTACGATACGACAAAAGAGGAAGCTCACTATTTCCATATGTATCAGACACTCATTGGGGATACAGCAGACAACTATAAGGGTTGCCCTAAGATTGGTGAAGTAAGAGCTAAGAGACTACTAGATGAGGACTGCTCATGGGAAGCTGTAGTAAAGGCTTATGTCGCTAATGGAAGTACTGAAGAGGAAGCACTGCTTAACGCAAGATTAGCTTTTATTCTTCAGAAAGGTTATTACAATAAGAGAACTAAGAAGGTAAAATTATGGACACCGTAGTAAAAGAGTACCGCTTGAGAAACCCTGAAAAGGACGCAATGACGTACATAGGGTGCACTCAAGAAAGAAGCCAAAGGACACCTATTAGAAGCTCTAGGGAGTCAAGGAGCGGTCTATAGTCATATCCTTGAGCAAAACATCAAGGGACATATTAGAGCGTGGTATGACGCTACAGGGAGTCTTGTAGGGCTCTTAATGTTCGACATAGGTAAACTATGGTGGGGTGACAAGATAGTCCTAATGGAAGAGAGTGTATTCTGTATCGACAAGTCTTATAGTGGTATTCAACGAGAAGCTATTAAAGAGCTTGAGAGAGTCGCTAGGGGTTATGAAGCAGAACTTATCGTAAGTGGTAATGTTTTGTCTACAGGAAAGACTGAGCAACTTATCTTGAATGGCTACAAGAAAGCAGGTTTTCAACCTATCTGTACCGACATGATTAAGGTGGTGGAATATGAGTAAACTTGATAGACCAGTTCCAAGAGTTGACGAAATTATTATTGATGAGCTCAAGAGAGCCTTTGATACACATTCAATTATTCGTAGACATGACCTTAATGCTGAGCAAAAAGTAGCATTTATCATGGCTATAGACGAAGTAATTAATTGTCTTAGCTCATGGCATGATGAGTATAAGGTCTAATGTATCCACGATATAGAGAACTTTAATGCTTTAAATAAAGAAAGGTAAGGATAAATGGGAACTATGCTAGCTCAGCTTGCTGTAGGCATGGTACTTAATAAAGTTGCTCAGAAGTGGGGCAGTAAAGCTAAAGCTGTACCACAGGTAACTGGTAAAGACCTTGTACCCTACACTCAAGCAGAAACCCCTGAGACAGCTCAACTGGGTGGCGAACAGCCTAACTATGTTAGACGCAACAGGGAAGCCTTAACAATCAAAAAGAATACAGACAGTTATAACCCTATGAATATGTAACAGAAAAGGAGACCTATGGGCGGACTAAAAGAAACTCTTTGGTATTAAAGAGCCTGATATTCCTACACCTGCACCACAGGCACCAGAAGGAGTCGATGAAACAGATCAAGAGTATGTCGACACTAAAGGTGGTGGCTTACGGAAACGTAAAGCACGAGGTAAGAAAGACCTGCAAATTCCTACTACAGGACTGAACACAGGTGAGACACGAGGTAATGGGGTGAACGTATAGATGGCAGTTAAAAAAACGAAAATCTAATCAACCTCAAGATCGCAGTAAATCAGCAAAAGCTCTATACAATGAGCTAGAAACTAAAAAGAGAACCTTATGTACAGCGAGCGATTGCTTGTGCAAAACTAACGCTTCCTCATGTATTCCACGACAAGAACGATGATGGTAACAAGAAATTCAGTACACCTTATCAGTCTATTGGAGCACGAGGAGTAAACAACTTAACATCAAAGCTAACACTTGCCCTATTCCCACCGAATGAGGGCTTTTTTAAATTGGGTTTGTCGACAGAAATGAAGCAACAATTACAAAGTGCTTCATCTGAGGTATACGAGCAGAAAGTCCAAGAAGTCGAACAGGCACTCATGAGAATTGAGCAGTCCTGCATGAGATTTATGGAAGAGAACCAAGTCCGTATAACTGCTCAGGAAGCTAATCGACACCTATTGATCACAGGTAATGGAACACTCTTTTTGCCACCTGATAGAGATGGTACAAAGTTCTATGACCTAAACCACTATGTAGTACAGCGTGATGGTGTAGGAACAGTCGTAACATTGATTACTAAAGACGTCCTATTGAAACGCACGTTGCCACCTGGAGCATACAATCTAGTTCCTGATAAGAAGGACGATGAGGAAGTTGAAGTATACACTAAGTGCGACTTAGTAGACGACAACTATGAGTGCTTTAGTGAAGTCGATGGTATACAAATTGCAGGTAGTGAGCAGACTTATCCTAAAGAAAAATTTCCATACATTGTCTTACGTATGACAAAGAGCGACAACGAAGATTATGGACGCTCTATGGTAGAGGAATACTTAGGAGACTTAACAAGTCTAGAGAAACTATCAAAAGCACTTGTAACTATGGCTTCCATCAGTGCACGCACGCTCTACTTAGTGAACCCTAATGGTATTACTAGACCTAAACTTCTACAGAACGCTCAAGAGGGCGACTTCGTAAGCGGTCGTGTAGAGGACATTCAACCACTACAACTAAATAAGTATCCTGATATGCAAACGACAAAAGCAACTGCCGACACTATTGAGCAACGCTTATCGTTTTGCTTTTTCTTTTGTCTAGCGTAGTTCAACGAAATGCTGAGCGAGTAACCGCAGAGGAAATCAGGACAGTCGCTAGTGAACTAGAGGACACACTTAGTGGAGTCTACAGTATCCTAACGCAGGAATTTCAGTTGCCACTTGTGAGACGTATCTTAGCAGTCCTTATGGCACGAGGAGAAGTCGCACAACTCCCTGAAGGCTTCGTAGAGCCGACAATTACAACTGGTATGGAAGCACTAGGACGAGGACATGACTTCAATAAGTTTACAACATTTATGGGAGTGGTAAGTCAAATGCCTGACGCTATGAGCTACATGAAGGTAAACCAATGGCTCACTGCAATAGCGACAAGTTTAGGAATTGATACTACAGGGCTCATCAAGACAGATGAGGAGATACAACAGGAACAACAACAAGCTATGGAAGCTCAACAGGAGCAAGCTCTAGTAGAGCAAGCTATGTCAGGAGCAATGAATGAAAGTGAGGTAATGAACTAGATGGACATTGTAGTAAATGCCCAAAACAACAATCAGATTGTCGAAGCAGAACCGACAACTGAAGGTCAACAAACACAGGTACAAACTGAGTCTACTCAACCGCAAGTAGAAAACACACAACCTGAAACTACACAGGTAACCGCTACAACAGCAGTTGACGCTCAGACAAATACAGTACAAGAAGCCTTTGCTCAACAACAGCAGGCTACAGAAGAACTACAGAAAGACTTAGCAGAGCGTAATGTCGACTTTAAAGCTCTTGAAGATGAGTACAACAAAAATGGTCAGTTGTCGTCCGCTTCTTTAGAAGCCTTAGCGAACGCAGGTTATCCAAAGGAAGTCGTTGACGCATACATCAGTGGTGTAGAAGCAACTCAAGAGAAATTCTATAACGCAGTCGTAGGCTTTTGCAGGAGGTGAAGAAGAGTACCGACAAGTAGCTCAATTCGTAAGCTCTCAAGGTGAAAAAAAGCAGTACAAGACTTTTAACGACACGATTAACACAGGCAACTTAGGAGTAATCAATATGGTTATCCAAGGTGTAAAAGCAAACATGAAGGCAGTCAATGGTACTAATAATCAAACAATCTTAGGGCAGTCTACAGGTGGGACTACTGGTAACACTAATGCTTACTTGTCTAAACAACAAATGTTAGACGCAATGAATGACCCACGTTACGACAAAGACCCAATCTATCGTAAACAAGTGGAACAAAAAAATTATTAATTCTAATTTCTAATCTAAAGGAGAACAAATTTGGCAGGTGTAACAAACTATCAAAAACCCGCTTCTGTACAAAATACAGGCGATGAATTAGCGAATTTTCTTAAAGTATTCAGTGGTGATGTATTAAAAGCCTTCACACGAGCAGGCAAAGTTATGGGCAACCATATGACGAAATCTATCGACAATGGTAAAGCTACTACATTCCCAGTAATGGGTCGTGGTAAAGCTCACTACTTACCAGCAGGTTCCAATCTTGACGATCTTCGTGAAGCAATTCCTCATAATGAAATTACCATCAACATTGATGGCTTATTGACAGCTGATGTACTTATCACTGATATTTACGAAGCTATGCTTCACTATGAAGTACGAAGCGAATATGCTAAGCAATTAGGTGAAGCGTTGGCTATTGCTTCCGATGGTGCTGTAGTAGCTGAAATTGCAAAACTTGTAAAAGCTAACAAAGAGAATATCACTGGCTTAGGCAAAGGTGTTGTTATCGAGAAAACTATTACAGGTGGTGCAGGTATCAATTATGAGACTGGTAAAGCGGTAATTGAAGGCTTACTTGAAATGAAAGCTAAGTGGACTGCTCAGTACGTACCTGAGGAAGAACGCTTTGCATACATCACACCTGAAGTAGAGTCCGCATTGATTGCTTCTAAGGACGCTATCAATAAAGACTATGGTGCAGTAGCAACTATTGTCGATGGTAACATTGATAAACTTTGCGGTTTTAAAATCATTGCTGTACCTCACTTAAAAGCAGGTGGTGCCGACAAAACTGGTATGCTTGGTACAGCTCCTGAAGGTCATGTATTCCTACAGAATACGCTAAGGCTCTTAGCAGTTTGTGCACATCGCACAGCGGTAGCAACAGTCAAATTGAAAGACTTGCAACTTGAACACGCTCGCCGTGCTGAATTGCAAGCAGATATGATTATTGCGAAGAATGCAGTAGGTCATGGCGGTTTACGTCCTGAAGCTTCTGGTATTATCTTGGCAAAATAATCTAAAGTAACTCTAGGGGGTAGTCTTATGGCTATCCCCATTTTTGTCTAAAGGAGAACACATGATTATCACACCACTATCCAAACTGGACGCAGTGAATGAAATTATTGGAGCTATGGGTGAAGCTCCTGTAGACACTTTAGAGAACAGTGAGAATGTCGATTGTCTAAACGCAATACGTATGTTAGAAGCTGAAATGAGAGCTATACAAGTCATGGGGTGGACATTTAATACTATTGATCCATTCATATTAATACCTGATGAGAACTCTAAGCGTATCTTATGGGACGACTCAATCTTGTCTATTCAGTTTACCGACAAGAGAGTTGTACGTAAGCGTGATGAATGGCTCTTTGATGTAACTAACAACAATGACAGATTTGACGCACCACTGAAAGCTAAAGTAATTCAATATGTACCTTTTGAAGAAATGCCACAGGTATTCCGACAGTATATTACTGTACGTACAGCTAACCATTTTGTCGCACGATACTTAGGAGACCCTACGATTATGCAAGAGTTAAAACAAGAAGAGTCTCAAGCATATATGCAAATGATGGAGACAGAAATCACTCTTGAGCAATCTAATATTCTTCAGAACCCTGCAATACAAACATATATGAATAGGGGGTGAACAATGGCACTCGTACAACAAACCATTAAGAACCTCATTGCAGGTATATCACAACAACCACCTAAGTTGCGTCATGCTGAACAGCTAGAAGAGCAGATTAATGGCTACTCTACAGAAGCAGGTGGTTTACAAAAAGAGACCACCAACGCAACACATCAAGAAAACTACCAGCACTTCCATTACAATCTAAAAATACATATTATCAATCGAGATGACAACGAACGATACATTATAGCCTTCACTGGTACTGGTATTCGTATCTTTGACTTAAATGGCAATGAGAAAACAGTGAATATGGCTAATACATCAACTCAATATGTAACCTGTGATAAACCAAATGAACAGCTAAAGGCAATTACAGTAGCAGACCATACATTTGTCGTTAATACAACTAAAGTTGCTCAAATAAATGAAAACCATAGATCTCCTAACATATGGGAGACACAAGGGGCTCTAGTCGTAATACGTCAAGGGCAGTACGGTAGAAAATATACAGTGCGTATACAAGGGCAAGAGTATTCGTATGAGACACCTAATGGTGGTGAAGCATGGCACTCTACTAAAATTGCTACAGACAATATCAGTGGTGAGTTATTTAAGCTACTTGCAGGTGGCACTGTAAAAGTATTTAGAGATATGAATGAAGCTGAATTGAACTCATATGGTATTAAGAAAGAACGTAGACAAACTGAGTCAAAAGATGGTGATAGATACTACTCACGGACTGTATACATCTATAAGGGGCGTGAGTATGGCGAAAGAGACACATTCGCTCCTGAAGGGGTACAAGGACTCAAAGTTATCAAAGGAACCAGCTGGCTACAACTTATAGGTAACTTAGATGACATTTCAGTATCTGATGGCTTCAATGGTGAAGCTATGAAATTATTCACCAATACAACACCTAAGTTTGAGCTATTGCCTTCCTCAGCTCCTCATGGCTACACAGTGCTAGTTAAAGGGGAACGATCCACAGATGATGACTACTATGTACGTTACAACTCAGGTTTAAAACTATGGGAAGAGTGTGCAAAACCTAATATTCTAATATCCTTCCTATGGGACACAATGCCACATATTATTAGAAGAGAAGCTAACGGAACATTTACTTGTAAAGAAGCTGAATGGAACATGAGAGAAACAGGCGACGACGATAGCAACCCTGTACCTAGTTTTATAGGTCAGAAGATTAATGACATATTCTTCTTCAGAAATCGCTTAGGAATTATCGCAGGCGAAGCAGTTAATCTGTCGAAAACCTCAGACTTCTTTAACTTCTGGGTAGACAGTGCTACAGGGGTTGTTGACACAGATCCGATTGATTTACAAGTATCTCACAACCGAGTAAGTACTTTATACAATGCAGTACCATTCAATCGGGACTTGTATCTCTTCAGTGCTCAAACGCAATTCGTATTGAGAGCCGAAGGTGTACTTAGCCCTAAGACAGCAGTCATAGATCAGGTAACTGAATTTGACGCTGACACATGGATAAAACCTATTGGTGTAGGTCGTAACTTATACTTCACAGCTCAAAAGACTGACTATACATCTGTACAAGAATACTTTGCAGTTGCTGATAGTACGACACAAAAGAACGCTACAGACATCACTGGACACGTTCCGAACTTCTTAGTGAATACAATTTATTCGCTCAGAGCTTGTAATAATGAAAATATCTTAATAGCACTCAGCAACTCTAAAAGAGACACAATGTACATCTATAAGTTCCTCTTCTTGAATGACTCTAAAGCACAAGCTAGTTGGAGTCAATGGACATTTGATGGGGACATTATAGGAGCCGATTTTATCAACTCAATCATGTACTTAGTAATCAATCGAGGTGGTAATACATTCCTTGAGAAGCTACCAATTAGCTATAACACAAAAGATTTTGTCGATGAGCCTTATCGTGTAATGCTTGACAGGAAGTTTAAAACGACACTAACAGGCACCCATGATAAAACCTCTAAGGAAATGAGGTATGACCTTAAATCAATCTATGGAGACGCTTATTCTGAACCTAGAGAATACACAATAGTACTAAAGAATGGCTTAATGTACACAGGTAAGGATACAGTAGTAATTCCTCATCAAGTGGAACCAATGGCAGACATTGAGTGTTATGTAGGTGTACCTTATGACCTCAAGTTTACCTATAGTACATTCTTTATTAAACAAGCAACACAAACAGGTACTGATACGATACCTAATGACCGACTACAGCTTCGCTTCTTGCATATTAATTATGACAAGACAGGAGAATTTGAAGTCATTGTAAATGGCACTGGTAAGACACCTAAGCACTACAAAATGACAGCACGAATTGTCGGTACACCAAGTAATCAGGTCGGTATTCACCCACTGGAAACTGGAGAATTCAGAGTACCACTAATGGGACGCAATACGGACACTTCAGTAACAGTATTAAATAAAAGCCCTCTACCAAGTGCGTTTAACACAACAGTATGGCAAGGGCTTGTAACATATAAATTTAGACAAATATAGAAAGGAGACATATGGGGACTGGAGTAAACCAACTCATGAGTGCAGGTGGCTTAGCTTCCACAGGATCCTTAGGGACAAACTCTAAGATTGGCTTAGGGTTAGACATATGGAGTGCTTATAGCAACTATATGAGCTCTAGGCGACAAGCAGAAGCTCAAGCAGACCAAATCATAGCACAGGCTAAAGGGGCTAATAAGACTATGAACTATTCTCTTAGTAACTTTGAGAATGAACGTAGAAACGCATTTGAAGCTAGTGTAGCTCAGTTGGGAGCAATTAGACTTCAGGCAAGAGGACTTGAAGCAAGCGTACAAGCAAGCACTGGGGAATACCAAAATGGTAAGACAGCTAAGCTATTAGTACGCTCTACGAAAGCCGATGGGCTCCGCACGACAACTCAAGTCAAAGACAATTATATCCGTAAGAGTGATGAGATTGATCAAAACAAAGAACGAGCATATCTCAGCACTAGGGAATATTTGTCGCACCTTGAGACATCACGTATCCCTACACTCTTAGGTGGCTTAATTAGTCAAGCAGGTACTTTATTGTCGAGCTATAACGCTTTATAAGAACATGAACACCGATAGACTTGCTAAGATAGGCGACAGTCAAGGTGTAGGTGGTACCAGTGGAGCTCATGTATCTAGCACAGTAAGCCGATGGACACCTGACTACTCCTTTAGGAGTGCTAGTCAAAACCCTTGGCGAACCAGTGCTAATGATGGTTTTAGCTTAGCAGATACTAGACGAGGAGTGCTAGGGTATACAGTTAATGACCCTAAAGCAATCAATTATGGTAACCCTAACATTCGTTACGACACTAATAGTGCAAGCTATCAGTACAGTACTAATGGCTTTGCTACAGACTTGACAGTGAACACTAATTATCCTAAGCTCCTTAGCACTTCTTTTAGAAGTCCTATAAGATTTGGTAACCCACGAATTGGGTATGATCAAAACAGTAATCAATATACATTTAATGGGGGTATGCTATAAATGGCAAACAATAACACACAAGTGAGTGGCTCTGTAGGCACTGCACAACAGTTTATGCCTAATGCACCTCAAACATATCAACAGAATTTGTCTAATGTAGCTTCTGTAGGAGCTCCGATGGCACGCTTTACGAACGCTAGTGATATGCTTGCAACAGGCTTGTCGCAACTAGGAGTAGCGTGGAGACAGTACACGCATGATGAAGAGGAGCGTAAAGAAAAGATAGCAAAAGCTGTAGCTCCTCAAGTATTCACAAGTATGACTGATGAGCAAAAGGAAGGACTAACTACACGACAAATTCTAGCAACTAGTGGTAAATTCAACCTTCAGGACAATGAGTATGCAGTAGCAACCATTGATCGCATGAGAGGTACTGAGATGGGTAAACGCATAGAGTCCGACTGGAATATCTATGATGACCAACATAAACAGCAACCTGATTTACCACGACAATTCAATACCTTCGATGAGTTTTACGAAGCACGCTTAAAAGACTATATGTCGGAAGAAAACATCGAGAACCAGTACGCTTTTCAAAAACGGACTTGAAGAGCAACACATGGCAACCAAGATGGCAGTGTTCGACACCTTTACGAAGCGTAAGGAGACACAGTTAAAGCTAGAGCGTGTTAATGGTATTACTGCAATGGTAGGCGACTTCGCACGGAATAACCCTAACATTTCTGTAGAGGAAGGTACACCATACCTTGACGCTATCTTGACGAATATCCGTGAGACAGCTACAAGTGATAGCAATCTTGAGTATAAACTTTTAGCTAATGTAGCCGAAGCAATCTCTAAGACTGGTAATGCAGGACTTGTAGAAGCCTTTGGGAACATGGAGTATGACGACAGAAATCGAGTTAAAGACATGATTGATTTATCGGAATACAAAGACAGTGCTAACACGGAAGCCACTAAAATTCGCAATGATAGATTTGTCGCACTCAATAAGGAAATCGAAGGGGCTAAAAGTATAGAAGCTCTTGACGCACTCTATACACGTCTTAAAGAAGAGAGCCCTGAGGACTACCGAATGGTAGCACCTTTATACAATCATGCAGTAGCTAATATCAAGACAGAGATAGCACGACAACAAAAGTTAGCTCTAATGAAGCAGAAAACTGAGTTAGATAGAAGCAATGCAATGGCTACATTAAGCCCAATGTTTGACGCAATGCTCAATGGTAAAGCGTCATGGAACGGAATGGAATTCCCTAGAAGTGAAGCAGATCTAAAAGATATGGGTATAGATCCTGATGTATTCATTAGTGGAGCTAGAGAGTTACTACGACAAAGACTATTGAGTGGTCAGTATGATGGCTTGCAGTATGTCTTAGCTAACCCCCTCATCGGTAATGCTATGAGAACTACTATGGCAGACCAAATGGAAGTAGGCTTAGCGTCTATGGATCAGAGCGGTAACATTCCTGAAGTTGTCGGCTTAGCAGTATCCTTGTATCGAGCTAGACCTAACATGGTACATCAATTACTTAACCCTAAATGGGCAGGTCGTATCCAAGCCTTAGCGAGCCTACAGGACTCTATGGGACAACAAGAGGGTACTCAGATATTTGCTATGGGTATGCAAGCATTGCGAGACCCTGATACAGCCGACAAAGTTAAGAAAGAAGTAGAAGCAATTCCTATGGGTCGTTCTGAAGCACTGAATATACGCACAGGTAACTGGAGCTCCTTTAGTATTCCTGACAGTACACCTGATGGGCTCTTAGGAGCAATTAGAGACCAAGCAGAGATACTAAAGGCTACTGGTCGTTTTACTGCTGACCAAGCTATGGAGAAAGCTAAGAGCAACCTAGTGCACTCCTATATCAATTATGATGGTGTACTATTACCACGCTCTATCATTAATAACACTGGTGTATCTAGTGAGAGCTTTGCTAGTGAAGGTATTAGACACGTACTGGATAGCTTAAAAGTTGAGCAAGGGGCAGGCTCATGGGTTAGCTATGACCCTGATCAAGACGTTATATATGTACGACAAGCAGGGTCGATGAATGGTAAAGGCTTATTATCCACAAGATATTGGATACAGAGCTTATCAATACCTAAGTGATACTACAGCTGAAGAAAGAGCTGATGGTAACACAAGTAACACTGTAGTTTATGGCAATGAAGTAATCAATACAGATTTGTCGAACAGCTCTTTAAATCAAGGTAAGAGTAAACTACGGACATTCTTTGGTTTTAGACTAGAAAGGTAATCAATGGAAATAAACCTAATATTCTTGAGGTAGCTGATATATATCAAAAGAAGTATGGTACTTCAGACTACTTCAAGAAACTACAAATAGCACAAATGGTGCATGAGAGTGCTAACGGTGAGTCCACACTGGCTATTGAGGATAACAACTTTGGTGGACTCACTGGTTACCATAAAAGGAGCAGGGCTACAACCACAAAAGATGGCTCAGCTACATATGGGCACTTCGATACCCTTGAAGAATATGCAACGTATCTTCATGATGGCTTCTTTGCTCACTATCCTGAAATTCATAATGCAACTTCAGTAGAAGAATATGCAAGTATTTTAAGAGACAATGGTTACTATACAGACTCCTTAGAAAACTATGCGAGCTCTATGGCTTCTATTGCAGGAGAAACATATGTCGCAGGAGCTAAAAACAGGACGACATTATGCAGGCTTTGCAGGTCTTGAAAAAGGAGTCGGTCCTCAGATATATGACTTCTCAGATGACATTTTTGAGCCACTACAGGACACCAATATTGGTGGCTTTGGTAAACAATTTAAAGACAGCTTCTTAAATGAATGGTATAACAATGGCTCAGTATCATTACTACGCACAGGTTATAACACATCAGAAGCTAATGGTTTTAAACCAACAGATCCTAACTGGACTCCTAATAAAGCAGACCTTGAAGCAATCGACAAATACTTTCCTAATGATCTTGAGACAAAACACTTCCTGCTTGCCAATGCTAAATCTCAAGCTCAACTAGGAGCACTCATACAGCAGAAGCGTGATGACTATGCTAGACAAGAGCGAGTAGAGAAAGCAGGCTATGGCTTCAAGAGTATCGGTGGTATTTTAGGCACAGTGGCAGACCCACTTAACTTCGTACCACTTGTCGGACAGGAAGCACTTGTCGGTAAAATGCTCATGAGACTAGGTGGTAAAACACTAGCGAACATCGGAGCTAATAAAGTATTCCAAATGGCAGAGCTAGGCTTAGCCAATGGTTTAATCAATATGGGAGACCAGTATGTCGCTGAGAAGTATGGCGGTTATCAACCTGACTATACTACAGCATTTCTATTTGGGGCAGGTATGGGGGCAGGAGCACGCTACTTGCACTCTATTATTGACCACCATAAGACAGCAGTAGGTAATACCCCTGAGATGGACAGATTAGGACGACAAATTGAAGCTGAGAGTGAACAGGCACTAATGCAGGCTTCAGACCTAGGGACGAGTACCTGAGCCACTACCTAAGAGCACTAGAGCTTCTTTTGTCGAGTCTACTGGTAAAACTGAAGCAGAACTTGCAGAGCACTTATTGCGACATAAAAGGGGTAAGCTATGGGCTCAAGCTAAAGAAGCCTATGGTATGTCTAATAGTGAACTCAAGGCTCACCTAAAGACGGTTATAGAGAACCCTGACGAATTCATAGGCACACCAATAGTGCGACATGAAGATGGCTCAGTATCAATCAATGATGTAACTTTGTCGCCTAACTCAGTTATCACGCAGGCAGTCAATGCTAAGGAGAACCATTTCTTTGACGATATAGGAGCCGATGAGGAGATACCTTTTACTGCTGATGGCTCACCTGCACCTGAAGTAGTTCTTCCTGAACTCCCTGAGAGTCAATTAGGACGTATTCTGAATGACGATGAAGAAATACCTTTGGAACCTACTGAAGCTCAAAATAAACCTCTACAAGCGTTAATTAAGACAGAAATTAAGCCTGAGGACGATTACCTATATATGGGTAAGGGTGGTGTAAGTAGCCCTGAGAAAGTCCTTCAGGAAGCTCAAGGCTCTACTGGTACCACTGGTAAAATTAAGCAAGAAGCAGAGCTTAACAAAATCATGGGTAATACTTATGGGCACTTAGCGAATAGTCCATCGAATACCATGAGACACTTTGCGAAAGCCTTATTGCTTGACCCAAGAGACAGAGGGCAAAACCTAGGACTTCCTGTAGAACTTGCTAAGCAGGTCGTACAGAAGGACTATAAGATACAAATGGCAGTCTTTGAAGATGACTTCCGTAAGTGGTACCTTGAGAGACCTAAGCGTCAATGGTTTAACCCTAAGCACGCTCAAGAGGAATTCGCAGAGACAGTAAGCAAAGCATATCATGAGAAGTATCGTGATGGTAAAGACATAAGCCACTATGGTGAGACTATAGTCAATACTGTAGATCACGTTAAGGACTTCCGTGATTTAGACTTAAAGAACCTTCAGAGGGCAGGACTGGTAAGTGAGGACTTCGATGGTAGCCCTGAGTTATACAGACGAGTATCTAAAGACAAGCTAAACCTTATGGCAGAGAAATTCGTAAGTAAGGAAGCTCAACGTAACTTCTTAGTATCTTATATTGAGCAGGCTGTAGACAGAGATAGATTGGACGAAGGTATTGACCTTAGAACTGAAGCAGAAGCGTACGCTGACCATATCATGAGAGCAGGACAGCATACATTCGATGACGGACAAATGAAGGATATTAAAGGCGACAAACGCTTAGCATACTTCAAGAGACGTTTACCAATGGACACTGGCTTAACCATTCCTATCAATTACAAGGGTGGTGCTACTGATAAAGCTCTTAATGATGTATTTAGTTTTGATACAGACCTTCGAGACACTAATATCTTTAATCATATGAATTATGTCTCTAACCGCTCAAGTGGTGCTATTGCAATCAAAGCAGGTAATGAACGTAGACGATATTGGAGCACTGGCTCATCGTTACGACACTAAGATTAAGAATGAACTTGAGCAAGCAGTTAAGTTAGGCTATGTAACCGAGAAGGAAGCTAAGCTAAGCTATGAGGACTTCCATAGAGCGTTCCATCACATCACTGGTGCACGCATATTCGAGGACGTTATCCCTACACCTGAGACAGCTATGGACAGACTACAGCAGTACTATTGGACACTTCCTATACGCTCAATGGTATGAACTTTTGGTTTTATCCGCAATAGCAGAGCACGCAGGGGCTACAGCTAAAGTTGGTGCACGAGCACTGACACACTTCATTCCACGACTACATGACTTTATCCATGACTTGAAGCACGCTAAGTACGTTACAGCAGACCAATTAGCAGACTTCAGAAAGATGGAGATTGGGACATATATGTCGGAAACAAATTGGTGGAACCCTCTGGTAACCGACAGAAACTATCTTGAGAACAATATGGGTGGACTACACATGGAAGCCTTAGGACAAAGCTCATGATGGTATTAGTTTAGGGGCACGCATTACCTCTACATTGTCTCAAGTACAGCAAATCACTAACCATAGTATTCAATCTATCAAGGCAGACTTAGTACCTGACATGATTGACTGGGCTAACGATGAATTTAATAGTACACTTCGCAAGAACCTCTTTAGTGAGCGTATGTTTAAGCGAGTAGGTATTGACGACATTCCTACATTCAAGGAGACAGTCAAGCACTATTTGTCGGACTTAGACCACAGTGATCCACAGGCACTCCGTAAGAGCCTTCGAGAATGGCAGGAAGTAGACCCTATGAGCTACATCAAATTCCATGCTTTTCTTGATAGACACTCTAAGGACGCTATTATGCAACCTCACTTCAGTGCAGGCAACACTAGAATGACTGGGCATATCCTGCCAATTCTAATGCAGTTTAAAGCCTTCTCACGAATGGCACTTAATAGCCACCTTATGAGAACTATGGAGCACTGGGAGCGTGAAGATACAATTCAAACATTGTCTACTATTCTATCAGGTGGTATGCTATGGGCTATTCGTCAGAGAGCTCAAGCAGAATATATGTATGGCAATGATGAGAAACGCAAGCAGAAGTACTTAGACAAAACCTTTACAGCCGACAATATCATCACAGCAGGCTTAACAAGAAGCTCTATTTTGTCGTCCCTATCCTTTGGTGATGACGCTAGAGCAATTCTTATAGGTAAAGGCAGTACTGCTAGAACAACTGTAGACCGCCCTGAGTGGACTGAAGATGGACAGTTGCTTGACAGTGTAGCAGACAGAGCTAAGCAATTTGCAGTCTTAGGTAGTGTAATGAGACTATACAATGGAGCACGCACTGGTTTAGAAGCTCTAGGAGCACTAGAGGGAGAACCATAAGGCAGGCAAAGGGCAAAACCCTATCACCTCTATTTATCCTATAGACCGCTACTTGCCTATGCAGATTTTCTTAACTGGTATGGCAGAAATGGCAGACAAGGGAGAAAAAAAGACTTTAAAGAAGTAGAACTCAAGAACACTAGACTAATTCAACCTGACAAACCCTAAGGAACAACCACAGCCTAAACCACAGGTACATCAGCCTACTATTGAAGAACTCTTGAAGGATCCTAGAAACGCAAAGAGTTGACCGATGAGTATGAACGCAGAGAAACCAAAGGAACTCAAAGGACGTAATGCAGAGAACTTAAATGATGATGAATTAGTAAATCTTTATAATGAATATAGAAAAACGAAAGGACAGTAATAGATGATACCACGACTAACCACTAAGACCGTAGTGGGACAGCGTACCTATAACTTCGGCTTTGATTATCTGTCAAAAGATTTTATCAAGGTGGAAATCAATGGTACTACTTTAGAATATCCTAAAGACTACTCTATAGAGGGAACAGCAGTTAATCTTACTGTAGCCCCTACGGAAGTCTTACCACTGTTAATCTATAGAAGTACCTCTACACTACCTATGGTTGAATGGAAAGATAGCTCTATTATGAGAGCAGATGACTTAAATATTCAACAGAAACAAACACAACATTTGTCGGAAGAACTTACGTTTAGAAGTCAAGAAGCTATTAAGTATTATGAGTCGATAGTAACTAATACAGCTGAAGTAAAAAGGAATACTGAAGAAGTACGAGGAAAAACCAATACAGTAACTACCAAAACAGCAGAAGTAGAAAATAAGGCACAGGAAGTAGCTATTAATGCCAACAATGCACAGCAAAAATACATCAACTATACAAGCACTTACGCAAATGAACGATAAATACTATAGCGATACCTTAGCTGTTAAAAAGTGAAGTATCAGAAAAAGGCAAATGAAGTAAAACATAATACTGATATAGTAACAATGCTTAAAACGTAAATCTCAGGAAATTTTAGAAGAAAACCAAAGATTAGCTAAGCAAGTACAACAAGCAGTAGGTGGAGACTACTATACAAAATCTGAGGTAGATCAAAAGATACAAACAGAAGCTACAGAAGCATTAAAAACTTTAGTAGGCACTGCTCCCCAAATCCCTAGATACACTACAAGAACTAGCTACCGCATTGAGGGAATGATCCTAATTTTGCTACAACAATGACTAAACTAATTGGCACTAAAAACGACATTACAGCAGGTATACCCTGTAGGTTCTATTTATACATCTACTGTTATACAAACCCTAGTATACTCTTTGGCTTTGGTAGCTGGGAAGCTATTGAAGGGGGTAGGGTACTATTAGCTAGTGGTAATGGATATACCGCAGGCTCTAAAGGTGGTAGCCCTACGCATACCCTAAAGATTGAAGAATTACCTAGTCATAATCACGGCGGTAATGTAACACAATCAGGGGCTCATGGGCACACAGGTATAGCGAGTTCTAATGGTACACATGGACATAATGCTTTTTACATATGCAAACGGTAGCAGTAAAGGAAACAACAGAACATTTGCCGATGCCCCAGTTAAAGTTAATCTTAATAGAAGCAATGTTGTACCTGTGATAGTAGAAGAAGCAGGGGCACATACACATGATATTCAGATTAATAATAATGGTAATCACACTCATGGTATACCTAATCAAGGTGATAATATAGCCCATAATATTATGCAACCATATCTAGTAGTATATATATGGAAGCGTACAGCATAGAAAGGAGAAACTATTTGTTAATACCAACACAAGTGCTAGGAGACGCACTTTTAGCACTTCTTTTAGTTATCATCATTGTATTTATTGATACTTTAACAAAGTGGACTGCTATTGCTATCCGCTTCTGTAAAGACAAAGACTACCCACCTACAGTGATGAATTTATTCCGAGCAGTATTCTTCAGGGCTTGGGAAACTGGATATTTAGAAAGTAAAAAAATACAAATGGAATATCATGATTAAGTTTGTCGCTTATTCCACAGTTATACTATTAGCAGTCTTTATATACCTGCTATTCCCTCAATATGAGATACAAGGCTTCCACATTGGAAAAATTGTATCTCTTTTGTTATATGTAGGGGTTATCTTTGCAGAACTCTTTAGTATCGCTGAGAACCTTAAAGAAGCAGGCTATGAACGATCTCAATTATTCGATAGAGTACTTGAAGCAGGTCTTAGTAAGATTGGAGTTAATTATAGAGTAGATGGCGACAAAATGGCAGACTTGCCTAAGAAAGTATCTACAGAAATCGAAAGGAGAACTGATGAGAAAAATTAGTTTTGAAGAGTTATCGGAGTACACTGTACCAGCACGCAATGCAATCGACAAGATTTACTTGCACTGGACAGCTGGACACTATGGACAACCTTTTAGTAGCTATCATATCAATATTGACGCTGATGGTAGCTTATACACCGATATGGACTCATTTATGGATTTAAAAGCCCACACATGGAGACGTAATAGTCGTGCTATTGGTATTACTGCTTGTTGCTGTTACGGAGCTACTATTGACGCTGAAGGTAATATCAATTATGGTAGTGAACCACCAACACAAGAGCAGTTAGATATGATGGCTAAAGTTGTCGCTAAGTTATGCGTAGAGATTGGTATTTACCCTGAAGGTAACGTATGGACTCATGCAGAAGTAGCTGACTTTGATGGCTATGGTTTACATGACAATGATCCTGATATGCGTTGGGACTTATACGGTTTAGGCTGGCAGATTAGACAGAGAGTGAGGGAGTATATCAATGAGTGGAATTCCTAATAAACACACATTAAATAACTGGCTAAAGGTTATCATACCAATTATCTTTGTCGTAGTTGTAGCTGTACTTGCCTATAGATTTAGTACACACCCAACACCTACACAGCCACAAGTAGCACCTACAGCACCAATTAAGTTAGACCATAAGCAGAAACAAACGACTACTTTTGAGTACTTACCGAAAGCTGTAGATCCGACCACTGGAGTGCATGAGGATACCGATGTACAGTTCACGACAAAAACAACAACCACTTGTCGTCAATGTTAATGGTAAGCGACATGAAATTGCTACAGATAACGTAAAGGAAGAACATAAGCTAGACAATGGTAAGCTAGTCGTAACTGAAGTACACGAAGCAGTACTTGATTTGACTGTACCTGAACAGCCACGCTTTTAAGAAAGGTATTTATGCTGAGACAGACTTTAACAATGGTAAAGCAATTACAGCAGGAGCTAGATTATCGTACCAAACACCAAAGTTTGACATAGACCTAAAGGCTGACCTTTACAGTCAAAAAGAACATATGAAAAGAACAACACTGACCGCTACTGGTTGGTTCTAACCAATAGCCCTCTATGGATATTCCGTAGGGGGCTTTTTATATTCCTAAGGAGAACTTATGGCTAAAGTAATTAGAACTCAAATGAAAGCTATCAGAGCTAAATGTTTAGATTGTTGCTGTAACGACACTAAAGAAGTCGACAACTGCCCTTCAGAGGACTGCCCTTTATGGGACTACAGAATGGGTAAGACACCTAAAGGTGTAACTAAAGTAAACAAGCTAGACCTTAATGCAACACGTAAGAAAGGAGACAAGTAACCTATGGAAATCAATCAAGAACTCTTAGACAAAATAGCAGAGTTGGAAGTAGAAGCACTTATTGATGGTCTACATGACCCTGAATTAAGACGTACACCAACATTCCTTGAGAAAGTTAGACGCTTCCTTCGAGACAATAAACTTGAGACAACTCCTGAGTTAGCTGTTGCAGTCAAACAGGAGACACATGAAATTCCAGTGTTTGACCCACCAACACTCATGGAAGAGCACTATGGTGAACACTAATGCAGTGGTCTGAAGAACAGATAGCGAAGGCTTATGAGGACTTTAGGGTATTCATCTATATGGTATGGAAGATGATTAGTCTACCTGACCCTACACCTATCCAATACGATATAGCTCATACCCTTCAGAACCTTCCAAACGACCGCTTTATTATCGAGGGCTTCCGTGGTGTAGCTAAATCATTCATCACCTGTGCATACGCTGTATGGACGCTATGGAGAGACCCTCAAAAGAAAGTAGAGATTGTCTCAGCTTCCAAAGATAGAGCGGACGCTAACGCTATCTTTATCAAACGAATTATCTATACACTACCATTCCTAGCTCACCTAAAAGCTAGACCTGATCAACGAGACCAACAGAACTTATTTGATGTCGGTCCTGCTGTACCTGATATTTCTCCTAGTATTAAATCTGTAGGTATATCAGGGCAGTTGACTGGTAGTCGTGCAGACCTTCTTATTGCCGATGACGTTGAAGTAGCTAACAATAGTGGCACTCAGACACAACGAGACAAGCTCAATGAAGCTGTAAAAGAGTTTGACGCTATCATTAAACCTAAGGGACAAATAGTTTACCTAGGTACTCCTCAGAATGAAATGAGCTTGTACAATGAGTTGCAACAGCGTGGCTATCGTTGTCGTATATGGACTGTATTGTATCCTGAGAGTTTATCTGAAAGAGAATTCTATGGAGACCGCTTAGCAAAGATTATAGCCGACAAATATGATGAGAACCCTGACCTCTATGCAGGTAAGCCTACAGACCCTAGACGCTTCGATGAAGAAGAAATTTACAAGCGTAGATTGTCTTATGGTAAAGCAGGCTTCGCACTTCAGTTTATGCTTAACACTAACTTGAGCGACCAAGAGAAGTACCCATTGAAAGTACAAGACTTAATGATTGCTAACCTGTCGCTTGATGAAGCTAACCTCAAGTGGTACTGGAGTAATGACAGACAACTTCGCATTAATGATTTACCTTGCGTAGCACTTAAAAGCGACTACTTCTATGAACCTCAAGGGAGATCTTCAGAGGTCTATGAGTACACTGGTACAGTCATGGCGGTTGACCCTTCAGGTAGAGGTAAGGACGAGACCTCTTATGCAGTCGTTAAGTATCTCAATGGCTACCTATTCGTACTTGAAGTAGGTGGTACGAGAGAGGGCTATAGCGACTCTACACTTCGACAATTAGCTAACAAAGCTAAGATGTATGGAGTCAATGAGATTGTCGTAGAGGGCAACTTTGGTGATGGTATGTTCTCTAAACTCTTCGCACCAGTACTCAATGCAGTACACCCTTGTCGCATTACTGAGGTAAAGAACTATGCTCAGAAAGAAGCACGTATCATTGATACTCTTGAGCCAGTTATGATGAGACACAAATTGATTGTCCATAAGCAGGTTATCATTGATGACTATCAAATCTATGAGAACGCTCCTGCATACTCTTTAATCTACCAAATGACACGCTTGAGTAGAGACAGAGGAGCACTGGCTCATGATGACCGCTTGGACGCTTTTATGTATGGCTGTAGCCTACTGGTTAGAAGTCATGGATAGGGACGAAGAGCTAGGTGTATTAGAACAGATGGAAGCTAAAATTAGAACAATGGCTTGATCCCTGAACGAGGTATATTCTACAGAGATGAGACTAATCAAATGAGACCAATGGGACGAGCTGAAGCAAAAACGAATAAGTACCTATAATATGCTAAAGAATTATTAGTGAGGTCCATAGACAAACACTGAAATGAAACCCTAAGGAAGTCAGAACGATTTCTTTAGGGTTTTTGTGTCGATTGAGCGTGCACAGAGGTTTATTTTGTCGTCTACAGATTGTCTAAAAGGTATTTATACCTAAAAGAATACCATAAGCGTCTACACACGCTCACACAAAATCGCCATAGAGTCTGATGGTAGTATATACGACAAAAACTATAGAGTAACTAAAGGAGCTCTATAGGTACTCCTATAGTACCTCTTTAGTACCCCAATAGTCTCTCTAGCAACCCTTTAGTCCCTCTTTAGTATTACATTTAGTAATCCTTCTATGAGTATTTCTCAATGTATCCACGAGATAGAAGATACTTCTTCTAGCTCTATCTTTTAGTATTCTAATAGAATTCTTGAGACAACTACGGTAGTAGCATTCCTCAAGGAAACTATTAGTGCTGTAAAGGAATTGTTTTAAGGTTTTTACTCAATAAGGTAGCAATTTGTAGCTATAGTATCAATTAGAAAACTAACGAAGTTTAGTATCAATTAGAGTACTATAAGCAATCAATTAGATAACCTAAGACAAACTATTAGGGTAACCTAAAAGCTACTGCGTAAGCATGATACTTTAGGAATACTAATAGATAGAAACAAGAATTACTTCCGATCCATACACATCTTTTTGTTATACTTAAAGAGTAGTAAAATTGACTCTTTAGGTAATTCTAAAGAGGTGTAAATGAAAATATTTGAGACTATATTGATACATGGCTAAAAGTACAAAGAAAATGAGTACTCCTTTAGTACACTAAAGACCTACAAAGGACTCATTAACAAGCACTTTAGACCATTCTTTAAAGACCGACAAATAGAGGACTTAACACGACTAGAGCTACAGAACTTCGTCAACACATTAACAACATCACAAAAGGTCTGTATAGCACTCCTAAAGAAAACCTTAAAGGAGCTCTACTATGACGAATTGACACCCTAAGGACTACTCTAGTCAACTAAGGAGACCCCCAAAGGCACACGTAACGAAGCCTAAAAGAGCCCTCACAAGAGCACAAGTAGCACAACTATTCGCATACCTTGAGACCAACCGATGGTACTACTTAGTACGACTACTGTTCACCTCAGGGATACGAATAGGAGAAGCACTTGCTCTCCAGTGGTCAGATGTCCTTTGGTACACTAAAGTACACACCTTAGTTCACCCAAAGGAGTGTGACCAGATATCCTATGTCGTCCTAAAGATAAACAAAACATATGACGAACATCAATGCACTAATCATGAGCCTAAGACAGCCTTTAGTATTCGAGAAGTAATCGTTACTGATCCGACAACTATAGAGCTCTTAGCTTCCCAGTGGTCAGCTGTAGGATACCCTAAGGACTCCTATGTAGCCCAATCGAGACGCTGTAATAATCAGCCAGTATCTAGAGTTGCTATTAAGAATATCTTTAGGAAAGCTACAGAAGCACTGGGACTACCATTCGTACTGACACCACATCATGCTAGACTCAACTATACGAGCCACAGCTTAGCTAATGGAGTCAGTGAGAAGAACCTACAAGCCCAACTAGGGCATTCCAATAGTAATCTAATTCGGACTGTGTATGGTAAAGCCATTGGCAATCGTTTAGAGGAACTAATAGATAAACCTAATGTCTATTA